>Ga0302245_1001038_pt1 | contig 20199 bp, 17 predicted proteins | sample AAG_UR_Thr_MG_FD_193512 | JGI IMG/M metagenome (GOLD analysis project Ga0302245, IMG submission 193512) | Enriched activated sludge microbial communities from anaerobic digester in WTTP, New Holstein, Wisconsin, United States - AAG_UR_Thr | ecosystem: Engineered > Bioreactor > Anaerobic >... | reverse complement strand
GTTCTGCGTTATGCGTGCGCCGTGCATACGATAGAGACCATATTCGAGGCGAACGGGAACAGACTGTTTTCCTCCCTGATGCGCATGGCAGGGGATGCGGACCCTGCGTATGATATCCTGCAGGAGAGCGTCACCCGATACATGGAGCGCTATCATTCGCACGAATTGTCTCTTGCGCTCCTGTTCACTGTCGCCCGTAACGCCTTCACCGACCCCGCCATCCCCGCCCGCGAAAGGGATGATTTCGGCGGTGAGAACTCCATTCCTGCGGCAGGGGCCTCATCATGAAACAGGGTTCCGTGCTGCTTCTTCTGGGCCTTTTCCGGGCCGGCTGCGCCGGACATTACCCGCGCTCGTTTCGTCCGTTTACCAGCCGGTACGAATGAAGGAGAAGGCTTATGAAGAGATTGCTCGTTTTCATCGGTATGCCGATGCCGTGCTCGTCACCGGCATCCGGTGACGAGGTGGATGAAGGGCTGCCCCGGGAACGTGCCCGAGCAGATGAAGCACAACGCCCGGGAAGAGATCCCCACGAAAGACCGCGGGCATCAACCGGATGCCCGCGGTCTTTTGCCTATTGATTCCGTATCCTCTCATCGAGTACACTCCAGTGAAAATCCATTCGAGGTATACTCGTGGCAGCGAGGAAGCGTAAGGCGGATCGGGACACGGAAAAAGGGTACCCGGCCGGCCGTTTTGCAGACAAACTCCGCAGGCTGGCCGACTGCATCGAGCAGGGGAAAAAATTCCGCATCCAGATAGCTGGCGAACGCGTGTCCGTACCTCCGGACGCGGTGTTCACAATCGAGCACGAGCGGGAAGACGGGAAGGAGGAAGTCGAGTTTCAGCTGAAGTGGACCGTTTCCTGAAGATTTCTCCAGCTCTGCCTTTATTGCGCGCGCCCTTCTTCCCGGTAAAGGGCCCGGCTCTATCCGGCATGCTCCTTCATTCCTGAACCATGCAGAAACCCCTCTCTGCCCGTATCTGTCACGGCGTGAGAAGGACACGACGTTTATGACGAGTGTGTTTCTGCTCTTCATTCTTGGCCTGGCGCTGCTCATCAGCGGCGCAGAACTGCTCGTGCGGGGGGCGTCACGGCTCGCGGCCCTTGCAGGGGTCGCTCCTCTTGTCATCGGGCTTACCGTTGTCGCTTTCGGTACCAGCGCGCCCGAACTGGCGGTCAGCGTACACTCGGCGCTCCTTTCTTCAGCCGATATCGCGCTCGGCAATGTGGTGGGCAGCAATATTTTCAATGTCCTGTTCATCCTCGGGCTCTCCGCGATAGTCGCCCCTCTGAGCGTCTCGGTACGGCTGGTGCGCTTCGACGTGCCCATTATGATCGGAGTCTCCGCTCTCGTGCCGGTCATGGCGTTCGACGGGAACATAAGCCGCACGGACGGTTTCCTCCTCTTTGCCGGCATCCTGGCATACACTGTCTTTACCGTCCGTCAGGGGAGCAAGGCCGGCGTCAGCGGTGATAACAACCTTGTCGACACCGGCCGTCAGGGGATGCTCCTGAGCCTGATATTCATCGTCTCCGGCCTGGGGATGCTGGTAATCGGCTCCCGCTGGCTGGTGGACGGTGCGACTGCGGCGGCGAAGAGCTTCGGCGTGAGCGAGCTGGTTATCGGGCTGACCATCGTGGCGGCCGGCACTTCCCTGCCGGAGGCAGCGACCTCTGTTATGGCGAGCGTGAAGGGAGAGCGCGACATCGCCGTGGGCAATGTGGTGGGGAGCAACATATTCAATATCCTCTCCGTCCTGGGACTCAGCGCCCTCGCAGGCCCCGACGGGGTCCGGGTATCTTCGGCCGCACTGAGGTTCGACATACCGGTGATGGTTGCGGTTGCAGTCGCGTGCGCGCCCGTCTTCTTCACCGGGTTCCGCATATCACGGGGGGAAGGTCTGCTCTTTATCGCCTACTACGTTCTCTACACCGTCTACCTTGTCCTGGCGGCCGCTCATTACAAGTCCCTGCCCTTCCTGACGAACATCGTTCTCCTCTTCGTTCTGCCGCTCACAGCGGTCACGATCTTGGTCCCGCTGTACATTCGGATGAAAAAAAAGGAGGCGTCTCATGGCTCATCACATTGATATCGTGCTGCTGCTTTTCATCGGCCTCGCTGCCGGCGGAGCCGCCGGGCTGTTCGGCATCGGCGGAGGAGTGATCATCGTCCCCGCCCTGGTTTACGTCCTCGGATTTTCCCTGCACAACGCGATCGGGACCAGCCTGGCGATTCTCCTTCCGCCGGTGGGGCTGGCCGCCGTGATCGAGTACTACCGGCACGGCAATGTTGACCTGAGGTCCGCGATTATCGTGGCAGCAGGTCTCTTCCTCGGCGCCTGGATCAGCGCCTACTTTGCGAACAGGGTTTCTTCGACATCGCTCCGCGTCGCATTCGGGGCATTCATCATATTCATGGGCGCCTATATGATCTTCGGGGCGCTCAGGAAGACGCCGCTGTGAGGAAGATCATGACTCCCGGGAACGGCGGCCGCGCGGGAACAGGCGCCTGACCGGTCTCGAACCGGCGGGGCCTCGGCTCGTCTCAGGCCTGATCTAGCCCCAGCTGCCCGCCCGGGTTCATGATGTTGTTGGGGTCGAAGTGACGCTTCAGTGACTTGAGCACCTCCATCTGCTCTTTGCCCAGATACCCTTCCAGGTAAGGCGCCATCATTCTGCCGATCCCATGATGGTGGCTCAGAGAGCCCCCGCTCTTCACGATGGCCTCTATGACACCGCGCTGGAACGTCCGGAATTCGTCCACATCCGAGGTCCTCATGATGAATATGAAGTACAGGTTCGTGCCCTGGGGATAGAAATGAGACGCATGGGTCATGCACATGGTCCGGGGCCTGCTCTTGATATACGCCCTTACCCCCTGGTGGACCGCATGGATGTTGTCCCAGGTCACGCTCGCTTCCAGCGTGTCGATCTGGATGCCGAAATCCTGCAGGTCCTCGCGCATGTACGGCTCGGTGAAGCGCGTCTTCTCCCACTTCCTGGACGCGTAGCCGGTGAGGCACATGGCGCCGTGATCCTTGCAGATCTTCCGGATCTTTTTCAGAACGAGACGGGTGTAGTCGCCGTCCCCCTCCACGGTGCCCAGGCACAGACACCGCTCCATGGGCCGGTAGCCTCTCCTGACCAGGAGCGCGTCCACGAAGGAGGGTATACCGTAGAGCTTGAGCCCCCGATCGGTCTCCTCAGGGTCTGAGATCCTGTAGACCGCGGGCCTGCCGAACTCGCCCTGCATGATCTCCCTGCTGGCGTCCACCGCAGCCTCCCAGGAAGAGAACATGAAGCTGAAGTATTTCCGGTTCTCGGGCATGAAACGGAAGATCTTCATGGTCACCTCGACGAGAATCCCGAAGGCGCCCTCGGAGCCTTTCATGATATCGTGCACCTTGGGGCCGGTCGCCTCGGCAGGAAATTCCCTGGTCCTGAAGGTTCCGGCCGGAGTGACGTACTCCTGGCTGATGACGATGTCGCACGCATCGCCGTAATAGGTGGAGGCCTGGCCCGAGCCCAGGGTCACCACCCAGCCTCCCACCGTGGAATATTCGAAGGACTGCGGGAAATGCCCGCAGGTGTAGCGCCTTGACGTACCGAAGCGCTCCGGAGCGTGATTGAGAGCGTCTTCGTAGGCGGGGCCGAACATGCCGGGCTGGACGCGGGCGGTCTGGTTGGTCTCGTTGATCTCCAGCAGCTTATTCATATGGGTGCCGAGCACCAGGGTAACGCCTCCACGCGCAGGCCGCACTCCGAAGTTCACCGACGACCCCGCCGCGAACACCGTGACGGGGATCACGTGCTCGTTGCAGTAGGCCACGATCCTGGCCACGTCCGCCTTGTCTCTGGGATGGACGACTACGTCCGCGGCTTCTTTGATGATCCCCGTGCGGAGTTCCATAAGCTCTTCGGTGGTCTTGCCGTATGCGTATCTGATCCTGCTGTAGTCGTCGGTGACGACGTTGTGCTCTCCCGCGATATCTTTCAGACGCTCGACATGCCGCGCATCCAGACTCACCGGCCTGTCGAGCACGGCCTTCTGCCCTCCCTCGTCCTGTTTCCGGCTGAAGTCGGCGGCCGTCATGCCGAACTCCTCCATCATCATGGAGACCCATCCATCGCTCGGATGCTTGAATGCGCAGGGACTGCCGTACTTGACAATGGATCTGATCGTGCCCGCTTCGGGTGCGGTTTCCGTCCAGTCAGGCTTGAACTTCTTCTTCCTTAACATGACGACCTCCCTCTCATATCACGGGAACATTCCGGCTTCCCGCATCACCCTTCTCTTCCGGGAATTTTCAGCAATTCCATCGTGCTCCGATATTCTTCCTCGGTCTTCCTGTCATCCCAGTTCAGCTCGCGAGCGGCTATTGCCGCGACCTTTCTCATAATCTCCTCCCCCGGGTTGCCCAGGGTAGCGATGCCCGTCCTCCTGAGCACTATATCGCTCAGGCGCCTGGCCATTTCGTGCCTGACCGCGAACACCGCCTCGGCCAGAATCTCGCCGTCATCGCTCACGACCTCGGCATATTCCCCGTCCTGCTCGGCAATATGCAGGACCTGCTCGAACTCCGTGCCGTAGTGCCTCCCCAGGTACTCGAGCGTATCCCGCCCGAACCCGGAATACCTCTTCCGGAGCGATTCGATGAATGCGGGGACATCACGGATGCCGCAGCCGAAGAGATAGCGGCGGTCGGTGATGGTCGGCCCCATGGGCATCTCCGTCTTTTCCCTCACCAGGTCCATGACCTTCTCGGCAAGGTTGCGGCTCGTGGTATACTTGCCCCCCTCGACCGTGATGAGGCCCTGGAGCCCGTCGGATGCATTGTCGTAGATCTCGTACTTCCGTGAGGATTCGTACGTGCCTTCGGTCTGTTCCTCAACCAGGGGCCTCAGGCCTCCATAGGCATGGAGAACATCCTCGAACTTCACGAACCCGCTTCCGAAGGTCGCGTTCACCTCGTCGATGAGCTCGGCGATGCTCTGCCTGGTCACCCGGTAATCATCGGGGCTGCCGACGTATTCCTTGTCCGTGGTGCCGATAAGGGTGTGCCTTCGCCAGGGTATCAGGAAGAAATGCCTGCCCCGGGGCGTCATGGTCGCCACCACACTGCCCTCGTTGATCTTCTTGCCGGTGATGATGTGGATGCCTTCCGAGCGTCTGAGAGTCTCGCTCACCTCGCCTTTTTTCGCCAGTCCCAGAATGATGTCGGCCCAGGGCCCGCCGCAGTTGATGGTGATGTGACCGCGGATCTCGTGGCGGGCGCCGTTCAGGAGATCGATCGCGTTCACTCCCGCGACCCTTCCTGCGCGGTCCACAACGAACCCGTCGACCTTGGCGTAATTCGCCACCTCGGCGCCGAACGCCACGGCGGACTTGATAAAGGCGAGCGTCAGGCGCTCCGGGAAAATGCTCATGCAGTCGTAAAACACCGAGGCTCCCGTGAGTCCCTGCTCCTTCAGGCACGGCTGCATCTCCAACGCCTTTTTGGTGGAAATGGTCTTGTGCAGGGGTATCTTCTTGCTCTCGTCCCACGTTTTTCCGCGGTCGTAGGAGAGTATGTCGTACAGGGTGAGACCCGCCTTGATGAACCATTTGCTGTTCTTCAGCGACGACTTGTAATGGGTCATGAGCATGGGAACCGGGTAGACGAAGTTCGGCGCGATGTCTTCGAGGATCTTGCGCTCCTTGAGCGACTCCCTCACCAGGGAGAACTCCATGTTCGCCAGATATCTCAGGCCGCCGTGAATGAGCTTGGACGTGGCTGCTGACGTGGCCCCGGAAAAGTCGTTCTTTTCGAGCAGCGCCACCCTGAGCCCCCTGCTCGCGGCATCGTAGGCGACCGAGGCCCCTGTGATCCCGCCTCCGATGACGACTACGTCGTACATCCTGCCTTGATAATGTTCGATAAATCTCTGCATGACTCTTACCTCCTGTTACTCTTCTTCCCGATCTGCAATGTGTCGACCACCACATTCTGGGCGTACAGGAGAACGTCTTTCATGATCTTCCGGGCGAGCCCGGCGTTTCTGTCCCTGATGGCGTGGTAGATTTCCTCATGAAAGCGCTGTGAGCGCTTCACGTTTTCCTGGTCGTTGAAATAGAGATATCCGTACTCGACAACGAACTTGTTGAAGAAATTGAGCAGGGTGAGGTACAGAACATTGGCCCCTGCCAGAGCGATGATGTGATGCACCCGGATGTCCTTTTCCAGGATGGAGAGATCCTCATTTTTCCAGATGACCTCTTCCAGCGAGACGAGATGCTCCTCCGTCCGGTTTTCGGCCGCGCGAAAGGCCATCTCGGGACCGATGATCGTCCTGAACTCCAGCAGCGCCGCGATGATGTCGTCCCGCTGCCTGTCGTCCAGACGGATCATGGCTCTGATGAGCTCGAGATTCCCGCTCTCGAGGTAATTCTTCACATAGACTCCGTCGCCGTGGCGTATTTCCACCAGATCGAGAGACTCGAGCCTTCCGAGCGCTTCCCTGACTGTCGACCGGTTGACCACGAGATCGCGGGCGAGCTCTCTTTCGGTGGGGAGCTTTTCTCCAACGGCGAGCTGACCTTTGATAATGCCCTTGAGCAGGATGTTCTCGATCTCGCCTGAAAGCCTGCTCCGCAGAAGCGGTCGCGTGAGCATCAATGCTGTCATGTATTCCCCCTGTCATTGGTCCGGTGGTCCGACCAATAAATCATTCTACTGATAACTCCCCATATGTCAAGGGATTTGCGAATGATGGTGCGAAACGAGCTTTTCAGCAGAGAGGCCTTCCGCCGGGCGATAGAGCGGTCGGGGCGAAACCCCGCCCTGTCAGGCGCGAGTTTTCGGACACACGTTTCCCTCGAAGAGATAGCTCAGAGAATCAAGGGAGTCTTCGATATGCTCGGGAAGGGCTCTTGCAAATGTATCCAGCATGACCATGGCGTCGAGAGTGGACTCCGTCTGTGTGGCGTCCTTGAGTCGTCCGGTGAAGGCGACGTTCACGAGATGGATATCCTGATAGATTCGGGTGAGACCGGCGAGATCAAGGTCCGCAGAATGGCCGCCCTTCTTCATGAAGTATTGAGCAAGAAGATACATGGAGGTTGCACGGTACGTGGTTTCTTCACCGGTGGCCAGGGGAAGATGAAATCGGGCCATGGGCCTCAGCACAGCGGTAAGCGGGCAGCCGCAGGTTGCGCTGATGAGCCCCATGAGAGAGCTGATCGCATTCTGGAGGGTGGTCGGCTGCGAGAAGATCCGCTCCGGAGTAATGACGTTCAGATGGATCTCATGAAAAGACAACTTCCCCTGAAATTTGCTCACCGTATTCACCAGATGCACCGCCAGGGGGCAGTGCGGGGCTGTATCGGGGGTTAGGGGGCAATTGGGGCATTGGTGAAATCCCAGGGTTGTCCAGGACGGCAGATATCCCGGCGGATCGTTGATCAGCTCGAGTGTCCTGGCGTGGAGCTCGAGATTGACGATTTCCTGGCTCCTGTCACTGAAGGTGAAGCAATACCGTATGGGAATGCTCTTCATGCTGCTCTCTCCTGCCGCTCACGCATCGAACAAACCTTCTTCGTGATGTATGCCGGTCCCCCGCATCTCTTACGGCCGCTCTACCGGCTATCGGTACAGTCTCCCCACCCATTCGACATTCCGCCGCTGAATCTTGATGCTCAGACACAGCCGCCACCTGACGTGACGGCCGTGCGTTTGTATGACATGGATCCTGTGAGCAGTGGCATTCTTGACAAACATGCTTTATATCCAGTATGGTACGTACCATTCTCGATGATTGTCTTCATGAGGATGACCGGGTATCAAGTATATCTCGGAAGCCGCGCCCTCCTCGGAAGGCGGGACGGCTTGAATCTGATCTCTCTTGAGTTCGGCGTCAGGACAGGGGGCCCGGTGATGGGTTCAAGGACTTCTAACCGTTGATCAATTTTTAGAGGGAGGAGATATGAGGAGACTTTTCATCGGTCTGATGTCGTTTCTGGTCGTTTTCCTGATGACGGATGCCGGCTTCGCCCAGCAAAAGACCTTTACCATCGAAGTCCTGCAGGTCACAAAGATAGAGCCATTCGACAATGCATACCAGGGTTTCATGCAGGAGCTCTCGGCCGCCGGGCTCGTGGAGGGCCAAAACCTGAAGGTGAACCGGAGAATCATCGATTTCGATGTGGAGAAGGGTGGCTTGTGGAAAAAGGTCGGCGTCCTCTTTGAAATAAAGAGCACCGCCTCCAAGATAGTGGAAGCGCGGCCCGACCTCGTGCTGACCGTCGGAACTCCCGCAACCAAGTATGCCAAGGACAAGATCGTCGCCGCGGGCATCCCGCTCGTGTTCACCGCAGTAGCCATCCCCGAAGCCGCGGGCTGCAAGTCGCTGACCGTTGCAGGTCCCGGATTCACCGGCGCGACTCTGTATCTGGACATGGCAGACGCTCTCAAGATAGCCAGGCTCGCATTCCCCGAGATCAAGACCGTCGCCATCGTCCATACGGACGACGACAATGCGATGGCACAGGTGGAGCAGGTAAAAGCAGTTGGTTCCCAGGCGGGCTTCACCTTCATCACCAAGGAAATAAGCAAGAACGACAAATTCACGCCGGCCGCACGCGAGCTGATCGCCCAGGGCGCGCAGGCCTTCGCCGTCCCCCTCGACACCTACTACGGCCTGCGGAACTACGAGCCCTGCTTTGAGCTTTCCGATGTCTCGCTGAAGAACAAGGTACCGGTCCTCAGCCTTGTGCACATGAAGGTGCCCGGAGCCATTCTGTATATTGGCGCGGAATTTCCGCTCATCGGCGCCCTCTCGGGCAAGCAGGCGGCAAAGATCCTTCTGGAAGGCGCAAAACCCGGCGACCTGCCGATCCTCAGGCAGGAAGACCTGACCATCATGGTGGATAGCGACAGGCTGAAGGCGCTTCAGATCGAGTTGCCCATGGAGATTCTCCAGCTGGCCAAGGATGTGGAATAGGCGGATCGGCAATAGGCGGCTCTTCCCCGGAAGGTGACGGGGAAGGGACCTGTCCGCCGCTCGATCTTCCCTCTTCACGGTGGAGGCGTCGAGAAGTCGACCTTTTTCCACCCCGGTGATCATCAAGGATTTGAATCCGATGACCATGCAAGAATATCCCGGGCCGCCATAAAAAGGGGAAGGCAAGAGAGAGGCCCGGAAGGGAAGCACTGATCGCCGGGGTTGTGGATGCTTGCCGATCAAACGTGAAAGCGGAGGCAGGCTCAGTGGACCGCGGGAAGCGACCCAGGAAGACACTTCAGGGCTTTCCCTCATTTCCCGTTCTCAAACACTCTTCCGGAGCACGCACCCTCGTCCTCCTTTTTGAAATGTCCCCGCTCTCTCCCGCATGATCCCTGCAGGTCTTGTCAGACACGGCCAACAGAGGTTGTGTGGCTCTTCCTTGAATCTGAGCTATTGGACGGATCACATAATATGTAATATTGTATGATTTATTGACAAACTTACATTATTTCCATTATTGTACATCTCGTTCTTGGCAAACGCGTTTCGGGAGATAACAGGGGTCGGCCCCACTGTGTGTCCGCAACCGATTGAGCCGGCAGCACAGCTTGGTTCCGACCCTCTTTGAGATGACTGAGGGAAAGATCCGAAGTTTGGATGAGGGTGGCTTTTCATTGGATAAGTTCTTTACAGAGGGAGGGAACATGAAGAGACTTTTCATCGGTCTGATGTTGTTTCTGGTCGTTTTCCTGATGACGGATGCCGGCTTCGCCCAGCAGAAGACCTTTACCATCGAAGTCCTGCAGGTCACCAATGTCGAGCCCTTCGAAAGAGTGTACCAGGGTTTCATGCAGGAGCTCTCGGCCGCCGGGCTCGTGGAGGGCCAAAACCTGAAGGTGAACCGGAGGATCGTCGATTTCGATATTGAGAAGGGTGGCTTGTGGAAAAAGGTCGGCGTCCTCCTCGAGATCAGGAAAACCGCGTCAAAAATCGTGGAAGCGCGGCCCGACCTTGTCATGACCATCGCTACACCCGCAACCAAATATGCGAAGGACAGGATCGTCGCCGCGGGCATCCCGCTCGTGTTCAGCGCTGTCATCATTCCCGAAGCCGCGGGCTGCAAGTCGCTGACCGTTGCAGGTCCCGGATTCACCGGATCTTCCATATACATGGACATGGCAGACGTTCTCAAGATAGCCAGGCTCGCATTCCCCGAGATCAAGACCGTCGGCATCGTCCATACGGACGACGACAACACCCTGGCTCAGGTGGGGTGGTTGAAGGAGGCGGGCCCTCAGGCGGGCTTCACCTTCATTACCAAGGAAATCGGAAAGACCGACAAGTTCACGCCGGCCGCACGCGAGCTGATCGCCCAAGGCGCACAGGCCTTCGCCGTTCCTCTCGACACCTACTACGGACTGCGGAACTACGAGCCCTGTGCAGAGCTTTCGGCTGTCTCGCTGGAGAACAAGATGCCGGTCCTCAGCCTTGTGCACATGGATGTGCCTGGGGCCCTTCTGTATGTAGGGTCGGATCTCAAAGCATCGGGCGCCCTCTCGGGCAAGCAGGCGGCAAAGATCCTCCTGGAAGGCGCAAAACCGGATGATCTGCCGATCCTCAGGCAGGAGGATCTCACTATCATGGTGGATACAGACGTGTTGAAATCGCTTCAGATCGAATTGCCCATGGAGATCCTCATGCTGGCGAAGAGTCTGAAATAAGCGGGCGGATATCCAAAGAGGGGGAAAAGGAAGAAGGGGTGTTTCAGCTTTCCTTTGCGAGAACAGAAAACACCCCTTATTCCTGCAGCTTCCATGTTCCCGATCGCCGGAGCCGGGCAGGGAAACTGTCCGGCCGAAGGCAGGCATGGGTCAGAAGCTGTATGTCACCTTGGCGGCGAGGAGATACCAGTCTTCTTCGTAGCGCTCCTCGCCGACGTCGTCGGGACGCGGGTTGTCGGCGCCGAGAAGGATTGCGGCGCCGTCGATCTTGTGCGCTTCGAGCTTGGCGATCCAGTGCTCGTTCACATCGAACCTCGCGGTCAGCGCGATGTCCTTGAGCCATGCACGATAGTCCTCGGCGTCGAGCCCCCGGGCTACGCGATCCTCACCGTCCTTGTCATCCTCGTTGGGATAATAGATCGAATAGTAGGTCCCCAGCTCGAACCAGGGCGTGAACCGGTAGGCGATGCTCGTGTAGTAGCCCATCGAACTGAAGCGCTCAACCTCTATGGTGCCGTCGTCGCCGACGGTCACACCACCGGCGCTGATTACCGGCTCGAGAGTGGTGAACAGCGGGGTGTTCCTGAACTCGATGTTATAGGTCGTGCGCATGTATTCCGCGGCGAAGACCAGATTCCTCCAGGTGAATTCCAGAGATGCTGTGTAGCTGACGGTCTCCACGCCGATTTCGGTCGGAGAGAGCGTGATGCGCGTGCCGTATTCACTCAGAGGACCCGCCAGCCCGCTCAGTGCCGGATCATTGATGGCCAGCAGAACTTCATCCGTGACGACTGCGGTGTCGAGCATCGTCGTCGCCTCCGAGTCGAACCGGTACTTCCAGGTTGACCCCCCGAGGATCAGCCCCTCAAGATTGGTGATCCACTTGAGACTTGCGGCATAGGTGTAGTCCACATCGATACGGTCGACGTCCGCGAGCAGCCCCATGCCCCTAAACGGCCACTGGTCTTCGAGCAGTCTGGCGGCGCCTTTATCCGAGGCGAGGTTGACCGTTCCGTACTCGAGGTCATAGGAAAGCGTCCCCATGTCGCTCAACGGGATATCCCCATAGATGCCGGCGCCCTGGATCGAGGAGATGGATTCCCTCCATGCCTCGTTGTAGACGCTCTGCGGCAGGAAGATAAAGGTCCTGAGCATATCCAGGTCGCGGGTTTCATTGTAGAGGCCGTGGACGAACTTCATATTGCCCACGGTAAAGCCGAGCCAGTCCCGGTAGCGGTAGTCGGCGATCGCCCAGTCGAGGATCACCTCATTGTTTCCGATGGAGCCCAGATCCCTCGCCAGGAACTGGATGCCCAGACGCAGCCTGTCGGTCGCCTCGGCCGAGAAATTGATGCCCGCCTCGTTGAACTGCGGCGTGCCGTCTTCGGTCTCTGCAAAGAAGTTGTTGTGGGTGCTGTACAGATATCCCTGGGAGATGAAGCCCCGAATGTCGATCCCCTGATACTCGTAGGCACGGGCATTCCCGGCAAAACACACCATGATGGCCAAGGCCGAGAGAAAAACTTGTTCTGCAGTGCCTTTCATTGTTCCGCCTCCTATTCAATGGCCAGGCTCTTGAGCTGGTACTGATAGAGACTGGCGGGAAGATACCCTATGGCCCCGGGTGTTTTCTTCACGAACTCCACGAGATCCTCGGGGGAATCGAAAGCATCAGGGGCCGACCCCCTTCCGGTGAACACCAGCCTCCTCCAGTAATCCCGGAACTGATGCGGGGTTTTGCGGATGTATCCTTTCAGAAAATCTTCATGGGCCTGCCCTTGCTTCAGTGTGGCCGGCACGATTTTCTGTCCGTCGCTCCATCGAGTCTTCCGTCCCAGAAATATCTCCTGAACGGCGTCAGCGCTCAGCGACTCCTCGGGCACGGAATCGTTCACCACCGTCAGAACATCGGCCGCGGCATGAGCAGACCGAGCGGCGAATACTCCGGGGGCGGAAAGAACGATGCAGGCAAGGACCACGCGTGTGGCCAGGGGTATGCTCCTCCACTTCATGGCAACGGCTCTCCTTTCGCCAGTTCATCATCGCGAAAAAACAATATCCCGTGTCCCGTTGCTTCCGGCACACCTGTCGGGGATCGGTCAGCAAATGCTTGAACGACTTACTAATACCAGCTTTTTTTTCTTACTCAAAGATAAAGATACACGTATGTGGACGGCAACGGGTCACGCCGCGTGCCCGGGGGGCTCATCGAGCACCTCCCGCACCTTTTCGGTCAGGGCGGCGGCGGAAAACGGCTTCTGGAGAAGGTGCCTTTCCGTATCCGAGATGCCGTAGAGGGAGACCACCTCGCCGGGGTAGCCCGTGATATAGAGGATTTTCATCCCAGGATAGCTCTTCAGGAGAATCTTCACCACGGCCGGCCCATCCATTCCGGGAAGGACGACATCCGCGATCACGAGATCGATATCCCCGGAATGCGCTGCGCAGACATCCATAGCCTCTTCCCCGCTCTTGGCCTTGAGCAGGGTGTATCCGAGTGAGCCGAGCACTTCCGTCAAGAGATCCAATACGTACCGGTTGTCTTCAACCACCAGGATGACCTCGGACCCGCCCCTGGCTCCGACCTTCTCGGGCCTCCGCGCTGCGGCTTCGGCAGGCTCCCTGCTCACGGGCAGAAAGACCTCGAAGGTCGTGCCCCTGCCTATCTCGCTTTTCAGGGAGATTCTTCCCCCGTTGTTCCTGACGATCCCATAGACTGTTGCCAGACCGAGCCCTGTTCCCTTGCCCGACTCCTTGGTGGTGAAGAACGGCTCGAATGCATGAGCCATGGTTTCCTCATCCATGCCCACCCCTGTGTCGCTTACCTCGAGTTTGATATAATCCCCGGGCACGAGGTCCACATGCATCTCTGCAGCGCTCTCGTCCAGGTGAACGCGACTCGTGCTGATGCTCAAGATTCCGCCCTTCTTCATGGCGTCCCTCGCATTGAGCACGAGGTTCATGATGATCTGCTCCACGTGTCCCTGGTCGGCATATACATTTCCGATGTCTCTCTGAAGTCGGATCTTGAGCTCGACAGATTCTCCGATGAACTGCTTGAGCATGCTCTGCATGTTTTCCACCACGGTGTTCATATCGAGGGAACGGGGCTTGACGGTCTGTCTGCGGCTGAATGCCAGAAGCTGGCGGATCAGGGAGGACGCGGTGTTTTTTACATCCTTGATCTTGAGGATATTCGCACGAACCTGGTCGGGTTTGCCTATCCTGAGCAGCGCGAGTTCGCAGTATCCGTCGATGGCTGTCAGCAGATTGTTGAAATCGTGGGTAATCCCTCCCGCCAGGCGGCCGATCGCTTCCATCTTCTGTGAGCGGATCACCTCGGTTTCCAGGTTCTTCCGGTCGGTGATGTCCCTGCTCACGAACAGGACATGCTGTTTCCCCTCCAGCTCCATGAGCTCGACAGAAACGAGCATGACTCTCGATCCGCCGGTTTTGCTCCTGAATTTCACCTCGTGGTTCCTGACTCTGCCCTGCTCCCGGATCATTTCCATGACCTTCGCCCTTTCGGACGGGTCATACCAGATGCCGAGCTCGAGCGAGGTTCGGCCGATGACCTCATCACGGGTGTACCCGGTCATATGGAGAAACGACTCGTTCACGTCAAGGAAGATCCCGTCCTCATAGGTGGTGATGCTGACCGGATCTGGGATCGCCCGAAATATTTTCGAGAGCTTTTCCCGGCTCGCCTTGAGATCGTCCTCGGCCCTGGTGCGCACCTCGACCTCATGCTCGAGCGCTGTAATCGCCTGCGAGAGCTTCTCTGTATGCTCTTTCACCTCGGCCTCGAGATCTCGCTGCATCTTCAAGGTCTTTTCTTCGACGCTCTTCCGCTCGGTGATGTCCCATGCCGATGAGATGACCCCCTCAACGGCCCCTTCTTCGCTGACCAGTGGATAATACCGCAAGAGCATATACCTGGGCTCTGCGTCCCCAAATGAGAACCGGTCCTCGTATTCGGCTTCCTCTCCCGCAAGGGCCCTGTCCAGACGGACCTTCTCCTTTTCGCGGAAAATGTCTTCCCCCATGACCTCTTGCACCGGGCGTCCCACCACCTCTTCTCTGGTCTTGCGGTAAAAAGACAGATACGCATTGTTCACCGCCTGGTAGACATATCTACGGTCTATGAGGGCCATGGGTTCGGCGATACGGGGCAGTATTGCCTCGTAGGAGCACATCCTGTCCAGTTTGGCCTGGTATTGATGGATAAGCTCGGTCAGTTCGCGGAGCTCTTTGCGTGTTTCACGGTCGATCGGGTTCCCGGCCATGGCTTAAGTCCTTTTTTTCGGCAGATGAACGTATAAGGAAAAGATAGCAGGACATTGAGATGAATCAATACCACAGCTCCCGGTATCTCCCGGAGGGATCAGAGACTGCAGCGCTTCCGGACCCCGGGAAGGCATACGGCATCCCTCTACGGCTGTGCGAGCCCTGAGATCAGTTCCCGCACGTCCCCTGCATACTCCAGGCCCGCTCTCCTCCCGACGCCTGAGTAGAGGGTCTCCCCTCCCCTCTTTCCGGAGAGGCGCAGGGAGATGCTCGAATTGAGGGTCTCATTGATCCTGCCGGTCATCCCGCCTGTCCTCGGAGCCTTGAGACAGGCTCCTTCCTCCCTTTTGCCGCTGATCTCCATGCGAAGCTTCCTGTCTTCCACCTCGAGGGTGATGAGATCCTCGTCCACCTTCAGATGCCTTATCCCGGCACCGGTGTACGTGGTAAACCGGTGGACCTCTCCTCGGAAGTAAAATCCGAACAGATATCCGGTGAAATACCTGCCGAACCACGGTATTTTCGCGATAGAGCCGAAGAATGAGGCCTCGGGCTCGTCGAAATGGTTGCTCTGCATCCATATCCAGGAGCTCGGCATTGACGTACCCCAGTCCTTTTCGATATATCCTTTGCCGCCGGTAAAATCAGTGTGTACACCGTCTTTCTCACAATAACCCTCGATCGTATGGTTGAAGCTCAGCACGCCGTGATAGCACTCCATGCCCGGAACAAAGGCATACCATCCCATTGCACCAGGCGACAGCCGCGTGACCGGCCACGGGTGTATATTCCGGTAATGCAGCTCGGCCCGTATGGTTTCTCCTTCCTGGTCGATATCCAGATGCACCCTGTTCAGGGTAAAAAGATTTTTTCCGATTCTGAGCTCGAACACATCCTTGTCCGCATGAAAGTCGCTCAAGGGATAGCGGAAGAACGAGGATGTCCCTCCCCTCGCATCATAGAACTGTACAAAGGCGTGGGCCTTTTCCCGGTCCCCGGGGAGAGACACTCCGGGTATCACGGCACAGGCTGCGGTTTCATCGCGGCTCACATTCTTGAAATACCAGCCTTCAAAATACCCGGACTTTCTGAGGCTGCCCTGGAATACCGCCGGCTTCCACCATGTGAACATGGGCTCTCCCGATTTACCCTGCACGGCTGCGTGAGGCAAAAAACCTTCTCTTTTACAGGAACCGGTGAAGAAGTATAGAACTCAGAATAATCGCGAGCCGCCGGTAGTCAAAAAAGCCCTGGTTCACCGAATCCATGGGCTGCCTTTCGATTCGCACACCGCGGATCGGGAAAATGCTTTTCCCGGCCGCAGCATGATCGAGCCCGGAGTCACGGGCCGGGAGCAACGTCTTCTCGACCTCTTCCTTGATGATGTCGGCCTTGTCATTCAGGTCGTTCTGTTCCACCAGAATGGCTGGATCACCCTGAGAAAACTTCCAACAGCCTCCCGTATCCTTCCAGACAGTCATGCACACCCACCGTGCGCAACATGTGCCACATGGCTGCCTGGGTGCTCGTAACAATCGGCTTGCCCAATCTTTCCTCCAGGGCGGCTATGATCTCCACGGATCTCAGCCCTGTGCAGCTGATAAAGACGGCCTGGGAATCAGGATGATCGGCTTCAGTTGCACAGGCTGCGATGTGCCCGGGCTTGACCCGGGCGATATCGGAGTCCAGCGGGAGATTCATGCTCTTCACACAGGGAATGGTGAACCCGAGGCCCTCGAAATAGCCCTCAAGGGCGGAGGTGATTTCCTGAAGATAGGGAGTCACCAGGGAGAGCCGGGTGATGCCCAGAACCTTGAACGCCTCTACCGCGGACGTGAGCACGGTGGTGCCCCAATGCGCGTTGCCCGCAGCTGCAAGGGCATTGATGACATTCTTTTCCCCCACGAACAGGCTGCCCGAGGTGCAGTGAAAGCACAGGGCATCCACTCCCTCGTCCGGAAGAATGAGAGACGCGGCGCCCTCTATCGAGCCTTCCATCATCCTGAGCTGCTCCACGGTAATATCCCCGGACATGGCGATCCTGCTGAAATGGATCCCCACCCCCTCAGGGGCCATGGCCAGCAGATCGGCCTCGCTGGTGCGGTCGGTCGCCGGAATCACGAAACCCAGACTGGCCCGATGAGAGCGGCCCTGGTCGAAGATATCCCGCGTTTCGGAAATATGATCAGCCGTCATGTGCCTGCCCTGTCTCCAACAAGAGCCTCAATCCCCCTCTCAGGCATTCCGCGGCCCGCCTGAACCGACAGCGGGACACCGGTGGCCCTGTCTGTCCGATATGGGGGATCACTCGCCGATGATCGGGTAAGACCCGTCCTCCTGATGCACCTCACTGCCCACCAGAGCAGGATTGAAGACGCATACCAGCCGCATGTCCTCGAAGGCGCGCAGATAGTGTTTGTCGTTGCTGTCCAGGGCATACATGGTCCCCGGCACGATGGAGTACACGCGCCCGTCCTCCACGGTCTCCACCTCGCCTTTTCCCTCGAGGCAGTAGACCGCTTCCAGGTGGTTCTTGTACCAGATCATGGTCTCGGTCCCGGCGTGGATGATGGTCTCGTGGAGGGAGAAACCCATGTTGTCGTCCTTCAGCAGCAGCCTCGTGCTCACCCAGTTATCGTTCTCGGCGTGCACCTCCCGGGCGGTTCCCCTGATCTCGTCAATCTTCCTTACAAGCATTCCGTTCCCCCTTTTCGCATCGCTTCGCGGTATTCAAGGGTCCTGCCGATGGACTCGTCTATGATGGCGAGCCCCTCTCGCAAAACCTCTTCCTCAATCACCAGGGGCGGAAGGAACTTGAGCACATCATTTTCAGCACCGGCGAGCTCTATTACGAGGCCTTTGCCGAATGCCTCCGCCGACACATCGCTGCAGAAACCCTGGAACGGGACGTGCAAGCCATAGATGAGGCCTTTCCCTCTGATTCCCGCCTCCACAGCCGGATATTTGGCCGCGATCTTTTCGAGCTCTTCGCTGAGCACCTGCTCCTTATAGTGAACAGCCTCGGTGAGGTTCCCGTTTTCCCAGTAGCTCAGCAGCTCGGTGGAGGCCACGAACGCCAGATTGTTCCCGCGGAACGTCCCGGTATGCTCACCCGGCCTCCACTGATCCAGCTCGGGCTTCATGAGCACCAGGGAGAGCGGCAGACCGCCGCCGATTGATTTCGAGAGAGTTATGATGTCCGGGTTGATGCCCGAAGATTCGAAACTGAAAAAAGTGCCGGTCCTGCCGTTCCCCACCTGGATGTCGTCCACGATGAGCAGAACATCGAAGTCCCTGCATACCTGCTCGATCTTCCCGAGCCATTCGTCGCTTGCCACATTCACTCCGCCTTCCGCCTGGACCGTTTCCAGGATAACGGCGGCAGGCAGATCAACCCCGCTGCTCTTGTCATCCAGAAACTTTCTCATGTATTCAGCAGTGTCGAACTCAGGACCGAAATAGCCGTCAAAGGGCATGAAGGTGACGTTTGCACGGTTGATGAATGCCTCATCCCGGTAAAAGGCATTGCCCGTGACGGCCATGGACCCCATGGTCAGCCCGTGAAAGGCATTGGTGAAAGCGATCACGTTCGACCGCCCCTTGACCATGCGGGCAAGCTTCAAGGCGGTTTCCACGGCGTTTGTCCCGGTGGGGCCGGAAAACTGGACCTTGTATTCCATGCGCCTGGGCTCCAGGATGGTATGATAAAATGTCTCCAGAAATTTCTTCTTGGCTGATGTGGCCTTATCAAGACCATGGACGATGCCGTCGGCCTTGAGATAATCGATGAGCGACTCAACCACCCGGGGATTGCTGTGGCCGTAATTCAGTGTTCCCGCACCGGCAAAGAAGTCGATGTACTCCCTGCCCTGCTCATCGTAGAGATGAGACCCCTTCGCTTTCTGAAAAATTGTGGGAAAATGCCGTACGTAACTTCTGACCTGTGATTCCAACTGCTCGAATATTCTCATTTAATTATTCCTCCTTTTGTTTTGATCCTCTTGTGCAGTCCTCGAGACTTCCTGAAATTCTTCCCGAAGCGATGAGAAATACCCCGATGTCAGTATTTGGAAAACGGGCCTATTCTGAACAGGACCTCTTCTTCATGGGACTGCCCCTCGAAGAGGTCCCGGGGGAAAAACGCAGAGGTATGGCATGAAGTATTCAGTTTTCGGGCAAGGGAATGAAACAGACGCGCGGAACTGCCGTTTGAGGGGGTGACGGTTGTCTCCAGCCAGCGGATGGATGCCAGGCAGTCACGTTTCAGGAGCTGCATGAGCATGGACATGCCAACGCCCTTTTGCCGGACGCCTTCGCCCACCGCCACCTGCCAGACGAACAGTGTATCTTTCTTTCCGGGATGAATATAGGCCGAGATGTATCCGACAATCTCGCTCTTTTGTTCGACCACGATGCAGGTATCACCGAAATGTGCCGTCAGGATCAGGTAGCTGTAGAGGGAATTGGCATCAAGGGGTTTCGAGTTCTTCACCAGAGTGAAAATGCCAGCGCCGTCTTCTAGTCGAGGCTTGCGGAAAATGAAGCCGGGCACCGCATAGGCTTCACCTGATGATGCATCCATAGTTCTCCCCCTTTTTCTTCAGGACAAAATAAAATTACTCTATTGACGCATCCCGAGAGCTTTATTTACTGATATGGTAGGTTATATGCCCTGTTTTCTCTTTTAATGAGTACAATATGTTATGCAGTTTTCATTGTCAACAATAAATACTGCCGATTATGGCTTTTCATTATGCAATATATTTACTTTTTAAGTTATATCAGTCAGTTATAGCCATTTTTTATCATGCTTTATGCAAATATAATTCTCTCATCCGGATATATCAGGCTCCATTCAGGCATTTATTCCAGTGAATGCTCTTGTCTGCCGCCACAGCTCGAGACCATCCATATCCGGCAAAGAAGGAAAAGAAGACCCTGCACATCCTGTTCACGAACACGTGAGCGTACACGGATCCGGCGGGCCTTCCGTTGAGCAGAATCACGGCCTGTGAACTGCGGGCACGAAGAGTGCGGCAGAGAAGAACCCTCCGGGGCATCAGGCGGCGGCAGCCGCCTTGAACAGCACCTCTATCTCCTCCCGGTCGATCTTCTCCTTTTCGAGCAGGACCAGCGCGCCTTTTCTCAGCACATCCATTTTTCCCTTGAGGATATCGAGCGCTGTCTCATACTGGGTATGGATGA
>Ga0302245_1001035_pt1 | contig 20239 bp, 10 predicted proteins | sample AAG_UR_Thr_MG_FD_193512 | JGI IMG/M metagenome (GOLD analysis project Ga0302245, IMG submission 193512) | Enriched activated sludge microbial communities from anaerobic digester in WTTP, New Holstein, Wisconsin, United States - AAG_UR_Thr | ecosystem: Engineered > Bioreactor > Anaerobic >... | reverse complement strand
CCAGATCGGCTACAAATGCTACGAGGGATTTACATATTCCTGCGCATACTGGATGACAGGGGACCAACGGTACAGAAGGATTGCCGAGCAGACAATGAGAGACGCATTGCGTGAGGTAAGTTCGCATCCTTCCGTGTCCGATGACCTGGCAAAATTGCCCGAAAACCCGCTTGACTGGAAGAATATGCCGTCCTATTTACAGATTTCCGCATGTTTCAATCCTTTCATGGGATTGCCCGTGGCGCTTAAAATGATATCGGAGAAAGGATGGAGCGGAAGGCCCTACCCTCTCGCACTCAAATCCATGAAGCAGCCTCACAGCTCTATTTTATTTGAACACACGAAGGGCGTAGAAACCAGGTTTAGCATATACCTTGAGAAAAATGTCGATACTCCTCCCGGGATGCCGGAAGTATATCCCTATGGAGAAAAAGATTACAGGGAAAAAGGAATAATTGGAGTTAAAGCCGTTTTTGAAAAAAAGATGGACCTTGGTCCATACTGGTCAAATAGTCCCGGCTACACGAATCCCAGGTACCATGTATATGTAACCGTGCCTGAGGAAACGCCCGGCGGTCTTTATCTTCTTTTCATAGGCGATGAGAGGGATACCTTCACACTTCTGGATTCCAGTTCGGAAAGGATTGCCCTTTACTGTCCCGAAGGGTTCTGGTCTCTCTCTTCCGGGAAACATGCGGAATCTCTCCCTTACGGCAGGCTTGGAGAAGGAATGCCCGTTTTTTTCAGGGTGCCGGGAGGCTTGCCCGAGCTCAGGATCTTCATCGGTTTTCCAGCCAGGGTGAAAAGGGGTGACGGTTCGGTTGCCATGGAAATTTCAGATAAGAATGTCGGTGAATTAAACATTCCTGTCAATGGTAAAGATGGAATATGGACCATTGAACCATTCACGCTTGATTTCAAAGGCGCCTGTCCGCCTGCATTTTATAAACTGCTCAACGTTGAACCGGTGGTTGCTTTCGGTTCGGCGGAGCTTCTTCCTGAAGGAACCGAAGGCAAGCCGCCTGTTTTACCTGAAATGCTTCCCGCCTCTGCAAAACCTCTGGCTTTTATACCCGGAATTTCCGGTAAGGCAGTCAGGCTGTTGAAAGGAAAAGGATTATCATTCCCGTGCGGTAAAAGACTTCCTGAAGGAGGATATGCCTGCTTCCCGGGGAAACGCGGTACTGTGGAATTCTGGTTTCTTCCCTGCAGATCCACCTGTGAGACGGTTTTGGGCCCGGGGCAGAGAGTAGATAATCCTTTTGTCAGCTCTTCTCATATCAACCTTAGCCATTCTTACATGAGGCTTGGAAGCGGCCGAAATATTTTCAGCTATCTTCAGACTCAACTCCTTCCGGAAACCGGGAATCCTCAATTCGGTTTCCAGGGCGAGTATTATCTTGATGGCGGCCGTTGGAATCATTTTGCCTTTACCTGGGACATAAAGGAAGGAGAAAAAGGAACGGAAGGGGATTTTGCCATCTTTGTCAACGGGAAAAAGCTGGCTTACGATACAGTGGCTTACGGAATGAATCGTTTGACTGGAAGACAGAAAGCATCTCTCAAGGAAAAGCTTTCAGATATAAAAATAGGGCCTTTTGAAGGCGCTGTGGACAACCTGAGAGTTTCGGATATCGTGAGATATGAAAAAGACTTTCTTCCTTCAAAAAATAATCCGGAAACCGATCAGAATACGAGGGTCTTATTTTTGTTTGACGAAACCCTGAGAGGGACTTCATTTTTTTCAAAGGAACCCGTCGAAGCAGAATAAAAAGATAAAATTAACGATATCGTTGATCTCTAACCTAAGCATGACATACAAAAGGAGGATCGGATGATAGATATACATACGCACGTGATAAGGCTTTGGGGAGGCAGACCCGGTGGAAGGGGAATGGAGGTGGTAACAGAAAAAGAGATACTTAAGGCAATGGATAGCAGGGGAGCCGAAAGGTTCGTGGTGCTTCCTGCCGGTGTAAGTCCTGAAGTACCGTGTTTTTATACCGGTCCTGAAGATATCCTCAAATTTTACAAAAAGCATCCTGACAGGGTGATACCTTTCTGCGATGTGGATCCAAGGTCCGGGACGAATTCCCCCGACAGCGATTTTTCGTGGATACTGGGCTACTACAAGGATGCCGGATGCAAGGGGCTTGGAGAGATGACCGCAAACCTCTATTTTGATGATCCAAGATGCCTGAATCTTTACAGGCAGGCGGCGAAGTTCGGATTCCCCATACTTTTCCATCTTTACGACAGGTTGGGCGGAAGCTACGGGCTTGCGGATGACAAAGGTCTGCCGAGGCTTGAAAGAGCGATGAAAGAATGTCCCGATACCATTTTCATAGGGCATGCCATGACTTTCTGGGCGGAGATAAGCGCCGATGTTCCCGAGGAAGAGAGAGCAGGATATCCCGACGGGAAGGTCAAGGCCCCGGGAAGGCTCCAGAAACTTCTTGCGAAGTATCCCAACCTGTACGGGGACCTTTCTGCAGGAAGCGGTCTGAACGCCATTACAAGGGACAAAGAGTACGGATACAAGTTTCTCGAGGAATTCCAGGATAAGCTGATGTTCGGCACCGATATATCTTCAAACAAGAAGATTATACCTCATGTGGAATATTTCAAGGAAGTCAAGGAAGGCAAAAAGATATCCATGAAAGCTTATGAGAAAATAATGCAGAAGAATGCAATAAGGGTGTTGAAGCTTAAGGGATAAAAAATAAGGGAACTGCCTCCTTTATGGGGGCAGTTCCCTTTCTTTTGAAATATATCAAAGTCCGAGTTCATCCATCAGGGCTTTCAGATAGGCGATGTCCTGCCTTGCAAACCATTCCCTGTCTCCCGCGCGCGGGGCTTCGATGCAGAGGAACCCCTTGTAGCCGTATTTATTGAGAACGGTGAGGTATTCCCTGTGGTTAATCGCACCGTCCGCCAGACCTGCGGCAGTTCTGCCCATAGGAAGTTTATACGAATTTTTAAGATGAACGTAGTAAAGGTTCTTCCCGAGCATGGCAACCGTATCTTCAATCGTCAATGTATCCTGAAGGTATACTATGTTGCCGAAATCGAGGTTTGCTCCAACTGCGGGATTGTTGAGCATCTCGAGAAGCCTCATCGTCGAAGCCGGAAGGTCATGAAGGTATCCCATGTGTATTTCGAGGGCGAACTTGAATCCGACTTCTTCTGCTATCCAGGCAAGGACTTTCAGGGCTTCCACTCCCTTCGCCCAATCTTCTTTCTTTGCGACCGCGGAACCGCCCGGTATCATGCCTACAGCCATGTTGCAGACGGTAAGCTTGAAATTCTTTGACGCCATTTTGTAAAACTTCATGCCTTCTTCGGGATCGGTTATGCGAGGTCCTCCGAAAACCACGTTTTTCAATCCGGAGGATTTAACAGACCTTGAGATAGCATCGATATATTCCTCGGAAGACATTGTGGAACTACTGCCGCGGAATTCTACTCCGTCGTATCCCCAATCAACCGCTTTCTGACAGATCTCCGGTATGGTCTGCCCCTGCTCGCAGTAATTTACATGCATTATAATCGGCCATTTCATTGGATTACCTCCTTATTTTATGGCTGGTTTAAAAAAGTTTATAATAGGTTACTCCCTTATTCTGCATTTGTCAACTCTCCCTATGTCTAAAAAAGAAGCCTGTCATCCTGAAAAGCTTTTCTTAAATCTCTCTTCTCCTCCTCTGCCATTTGAAGAGAGGACATGTCCGCCATGGCCAACCTGAGTTGAACTACAAACCTGGCAGGTAAACTTTAGCGCAGGCGTGTATGCTTTAGCGGAGTTGGGCCTCCGGCTGTCAATCTGAGATAAAGAAGTAGAAAGAAGTGGCGTAAAAGCAATTATATCAAAGATTTATGTACCATTGTTTTATGGGGCATTTCAGTAATATTATATTTCTCCTGATTTTTTTATTTGTATTATCAACTTTGCCACTCGACTTCGAAAATCTTCAAGATATTCAGCATCCCGGGTATATTCTGTAAAATTGGGAACTACCTTTTCTTCCAATTCTTTCATCAACCCTTCCCCCTGTTCTTTCAACTTTAAAGGGATTTGTTCTTTTTTAAGCAAATCTCTTAAAAGATATAAATATTCGTAATCCTCCATTGCTTTTCTTATAATCTCCCATCTTATTGAATCCACCGGTTCATGGGAGCGGCCTGGCATTGGAGGAGGATATAAAACATGACTGTCACCCGCTTGCAGGGAACCGCCCGTGGTATTATCGTATGGATTGTATGGCCCTTCCCGGTGGAAAGGAGGGTGCCAGTTCCAATAGTTCAGCCCCCAGTGAAGAAAACCTTTAGCCTTATATTTGAAAGCCAGCCAGGTAAATATTCTGACTCTTATAAGATTGTAATCCATAAAACGGTTGGGCCACTTGCCACCGGGAACACAGCAATAATAGAACCAAATGTTTTTCTTTAATGCTTCTTCACTTTCAGCCAATACCTGCTCAAATTTATTTATCAGAGGTACCGGATAATAAAGTTTTTTTACAAAAGGCAAATCTGCCAGGGCGTCCATTAGTTTGAATTCGGGCGCAATTGTTTTTACCAGTTTAGTAAGGCTTGTGTAAGGTTTTAACTGTTCACCGCTGGGTTCATCAGAAATGTGCATACAGAATTTATCAATCCAGCCCTTTTCAATGAGATGTTGTCTCAAAGAAGAGAGGAATTGTTTAATAAAATTTCTATATCCCTTGCTTAAGGTGGAAGAAAAGGTGTATTTTTCAGGGAAAATTTTGCCATATTTTTTAAGAATAATGGTTGCAGGATTGACAGATCCCCCGGCAAGATGGCTTCCTTCAATAATTTTAAATCCGTTTTTAAAAAATATATTTACCCATTTATCAAAATTTTCATAATCGAAAAGATATTTTCCCGGGGACTTCTCAAGAATATTTATCAACTGTCCTCCAATTTCATCATTATTTTTTGGCTGCCTGTAACTTATGGCAAACAACGGTGTGAGAATTACGTTCTGCCTGTGTGAAGATAAATTTTTCGCGTAAATCTCAACAACCTTCCAGAATTCACCGGTAAATAATGTAAGATTGTGAAGGTGTAAAACTGACCCCGCAATAAACCAGTTTGACATTAAAAAATGCGAATTTTCCGGTAAATGGAAAGGGAGAACTTCTATTGTGAAACCGATAGTTTTCGTTTTCTCTGAGATGATAACTTTAATTTTGCCATGGTATTTCCCTGCGGGCAGGGACGCGCCTATATGAACTCTTATCCAGGCGCCTGCCGCTCCAGGAAAAGTTCCCCTTACCTGATATCCGCGCCAGGTTGGTGGAAATAAAGGGTCTGGAAAAAAACAGGGAGCTGTCTTTTCCAGGTCATCGGGCGAACTTCCCGGAGAATTCCACGGAACTGGCACATATCCCGCATAAAGGACATCAATCTTATCTTTGGGAATGATTTTTCCTGATGAAGAAACCATATCTGTTGCCACAACCTCAAAGCTTTTCATTTTATGGGATGTGCCGCTAATGCCTACCTGAAAAGATGCAACCTCATTTCCTGCCGCCTGTAAAGTTATTCTTTTTTTCGCTTTGGCAGGAGGCTTCTGGTTGGGAAAAATTCGGGACATGCTGCCTTGCGCCCACACATCAAATCTATTATCATCCACAACGTACCTCCCATTTGAAAAAAAGTTATTAGAAACTTCTATTTTACTGTCTGGCGGAAATCGAGCCATACCGGAGGAGGAAATTCCTTGCGGACTCTATCCCGGAGTTTGTCGTCAACAGGTATTTTTTCCGCTTCAGAAATGCGTTTTTCATGCATCTCAAACCAGAGATTGCTCAGTACAACTTCGCCTTCCTTCATATCGGGTACAAAAAAGCCGCTTCTAAATATTTTCTCAGCCCTGTCTATGTCGTGTGCCTTTATGGCCGCCTGTACCTCTGAAATCTTTATTCTTCCGTTTTCCCGTACGCCAGGGGGCAGTTTTTCTATAAAATCGAGGGCTCTTTCAGGTTTATCGGAATCAACAAGGGCCTTGCAGCATTCTACGGTTAACCTGAATGTCCCGGGAGACATTCTCCATGCCTTAAGAAGCAGAGAAGCATACTTTTCCGCATCTTTATTGTGCAAGGCAAGAAAAGCCAGGTTGCGGTACGCCCATGGCGACGGCGTGCGGCTGATTGATTTTTCCCATGCCTGTTCCGCTCTTTCAAAATCGTTGCGGCTGTAGTACATGATACCGAGATGCAGCCATGAAAGCCAGTGATCGTTATCCGGTTGGATTACGGCTTTCCCGAGCAAATTCTGCCACTCGCTTTGCACCATCCATGCCCCGGGTTCTTCTGCCGGGGACATACACGGCATATGACCTCTTTCAATCAATTCAATCCACGGTTTCTGTTCGGCGGTCAAAGAGTTGTCGTCGAAAATCATCGATTCGGGGCAGCATGGTTTCTCGCCCGCTTTTTCCCTTCTCAACCGTTCGAGCGCTCCCCATCCTGACCCTCTCTGTATAATTTCATCGGGCTTTCTTTCAGACATTACGGTTGTTTCCGAAAAGATTGAATCCAGACTGGCGGAAGGCATTCTTTTTTTGAGTTCCGCATCAACGGATTTCCATGCTTTTTCCCAGTCCGGGCCGTAAGTCACTTCTGTATCCGTGTGAATATACCCGTAGGCTTCCAACCAGGCCCATTCGGCTCCCGGGGGCATGGGCAGGTATTCGGACTGGATTTGGGCCAGTCCTGCCTGGATTTCAATGTAAGGCGATCCTGGCACTGAAAGGAAATCCTGCCAATGCCTTCCTCCGTGCTGCATACCCCAGACGAAAAGCTTGCGGCCTTTAAGCATAGGGGTTGATGTTTGAATGAGTCCGCACCCTTCTTTGTCGAGGGCGGTTATCCACGGCTGCTGTCCCGGGGAAATCCGGTAGAAACAGTCGGACGAACGGTCGAAGTTTTCAGGATAGGAAAGGTCTGTACCTTCGGATACCGGTATTGAAACAGTGTTCACTATTCTGTCATAACCGTGCCTGAAAGCCGATGTTGCAGGCGCTATGATTCTTCCTCCGGGTATCTCGGGAAAGGCTATGTTTGACCACCAGTACATGGGAATTTCTTCCTGGTGGGGATTGATTATTTTCCCTCTAGCAAAAAGAAAATCAGAATTGCCTGGCAGGAAAAAGTCAACCTGGTAGGGAGCCATGCGTATCCTGTCCCATTCGTAAATCCTCAGAACGGGTGTCCCGTCATCCAATTTCAGCTTAGCCGCGAAGACCGGAGAACACGTGAATACCGAATGGCCTCTTATCCCCATGTTCCATTCCACTCCCCCGCTGAACCATGCATTCCTTATCGCAAGGTTGCAGGGCTGGAATACGGGATTCATATAGAGCAGTTCATAATTCTTCTTCTTGTTGTAAAGCGACCAGAGTCTTCCTCCAAGCTCTACAAGGAAAGTGGCTTTCAGGATATCGTTTTCCAGCACAACGGTTTTGAAACTGCGTTCCGCCCGTTCTCTGCCATAACCGTCCTGCACTTTGTAAGGCAGGCATGTATCAAGGGCAGGAAGCGGATTTTCAGGGCCAAGCCGGGCTGCCGGCATCTTATATGATTCCAGTCTGAGTTCGCTCATTTTTCCTTAATTGTTACGTTGTATAAGCCGGATCATACCCGGCGTATGCCAATATTTAGATGCGTTTTTCCATTCTCCTTTATGGGGAAAGAATCCTGAATTATAGATAAGCGCATAATTAATGACACCGCCATGTAATAGAATGTCTTTTTTCTCTTGTATGTCATATATGAAAAATATGTAAGAAGAAATATTTCGTGTGGCACATCATGCCATTGATTACATACTTCCTTCCATGAAAGACCTGCAAGACCTTCTTGAGAAAATTCACAGCAGTTTTAATAAAGGCTTCTTTGATTATTTTAGAGTAAAATTCTGTTTATCTGAAAGCGATAAGTTTTCAGTCATCTCTGGCGCTCCCTGGGAGCATGGTGATATTCGATTTAAATCAAGATGGATCAACCATCCTGCTGAACCTTTATGGTTAATGACAAGCTGACTCGCTGCCTTTGCCGGAAGACTTAACAGAAATCTGATGTAATTTTATCATGTCTCATCTGATTATATCATGGTTGTTGCTTTTTTGTCATCGTAATTTATGTCTTTTTTCCACAAAGCTTAACATAGGACATCTATGAACGATTCTGTTCGGAATCTCAAAGAGACCCTGAACAGGTACATCCCGGCGTAACAATTGAAAACGGTAGCCGTTTATCCCGGAATGAACTTTTGTAGCGGGTATTCCTAACGGGATAAATGTCCTCCTGGATCTGAAAACAAGCTATGTAAAATAAGATTTATCAGACACTTTGCCTGTATGTATATTTCACGATTTTAAAAGCATCCGATGAATTCTTGTCTGCTTCGTTTTAAAGCAGGAGGATGACACGCTGCAAATACAGAAAACCCTCTACTTTATTTTTCATCCTATGTGCCTGTTGAAGAAATAGGCCACCTTCTCTTCCATGTCGGGAGTTTCCAGCAGGTTACCCCCGTGGGCTCCTCCCCTGACAATATTGAGATGTGATTCGACGCCTGCCCTGACGAGCGCTTCGTGGAGTGAGACGCTCAGGGAATAGTTGACGATTTTGTCATTGTCTCCGTGAATGATCATGAAAGGCGAGGCCTGGGAATGAACATGCCTCAAGGGACTTGCCTTTTCGGAGATTGCCATTTTTTCTTTTAGCGTTCCGCCTATCAGTTGTTCACCCTGCTTGATTGTGTCGTCTGCTCCCGCATTCAAGGCGTACCTTATCAACTCTGTTATTGATCCCGGACCGTAGTAGTTGCACACCGCGTCAATCCTGTCTGAAAATCCGGCGTTCTCAGGGGTATCAAAATCCCTTATACCCGAGGTTGTCCCCAACAGGGATGCAAGGTGGCCGCCCGCTGAATGTCCGCATGCCCCGACCTTTTTTGTGTCAAGGTTCAATCCCGCGCTGTTTGCCCGCAAAAATCGCAGGGCGGCCTTGCAGTCTTGAATCTGAGCGGGGAAAGGAGCCTGGTATGACATGCTGTAGTCTATGCTGACAACGGTGAAACCATATTCCAGCAGGTAACCGGCGCGCTGGCAGTGCCTCCTGTCTCCCCATATCCATCCCCCTCCGTGCATGTAGAGGATAAGGGGAGTTGGTTTCGAGACGCCTGCGGGCTCGTATATGTTCATCAACAGCCGCCTGTATCCTGTCTTCCTGTACTCTATGTCCTTTCTTATCTTCGTGCCTTCAGGCATTATCGGTTCTTTTTTATCTTCTGGCATTATCTTCTCCCGTTGTTTCCCATATATTCAGTGAACCTCATCCCCTATTGAGATACCTCCTTTGCACTATGCAACAAGGTTGAGGCTTACCGGTTGGTTTCCAGGTTAAATTTTACTGAAAGTTATCACAGATCCTTAAAAGTTGTCAATTTAATTTTTTTAGGAATTCAAACATAAGTAATTTTACTAAATACCTTTGAATTTATTGAAGGAAAATTAACTGTCCGTTATCCCTGCCTAAGTTCCATGTAACCCTCATTTTTCAAAGCATGAACCTTTTGGTCAATCTGTATTGGTTAGTTGATTTTCTTGTCAAGGATAGGCAATTATTAAAGTTTAATTAATCTGGACTTGATATATTCAGATGGAATTATGGTAGCGTTTTGCATCTTAACCGAAAAAGACAGAGCAGGGATTATAAAATTACTCCGGAATTAAAAGGCCGTATAATCGATTTAGGCAAAGCAAACCGCATAGTTTTAAGCGGGTCAACCACCTGGCAAATCTGTAAATCACCTGCCAGACTCATAATTCTTGCAGAGTCGTTGGATCCCATATTTAAGCAACGGTTCAAGAAAGTAAATGCTTTATCGAGAACTATTTGTTCCGCTTCATCCAACTTTTTTGCCGAGCCGATAAAATAGAGGTGATTCTTTGTTTCAACACAAGGGGTGGGAATAAAGGAACGGATAACTCTGGTTCGCAAGGTTACCTCCCCTGAAACCTCAGCGCCACAGATGCAGACTTCACCGTCTCCCATGAGAGCGTGTATATCACCGGCGCAAAGAAGTGCACCCTCTACGCCGACAGGAAGATAAACGGATGTGCCTTTCGTAATTACCTTGCAGTCCATATTTCCTCCATGCTCACCGGGTGTTCCATTTAAAACAGACCTGCCGGCAGGAGCAGTTCCGATTACACCTACCATGGGCTCAATTTTCAGGTTAAGTTTATCGTTCACAAAGAGGGTATTTTTTCTGATAGGATATCTTTTTGTTTCATTACATTTGATATGCTTGCCGAGCGCTCCAAAGTTCTTTTCGACAAACATAACGGCAAAATCTCTGACTTTTATTTGTATTATGTCCACACGCAGAATATCTCCCTGAGATGTACCTTCCACGTAAATAGGTCCTGTGGCAGGGTTCACAGAACTCCACATATCTTTTGTGAAAAAGTCATCTTTTTTAAAAAGTCTGTCACCATACGCATCCATGGTTTCAAGGCAGAATGGCTCATCCTGTTTTACATAGAGAGCCGGTTTATTTTTGCAAGACATACGGTAACACACAGTGTTTTTATTTAATTTTTTCATAAAGTTATGGTAACCTTTTCTTTTGAAATACTTAATTATTATGAATTCTGTTCAGGAATCCTCCATTAAGACTTTTAAAAAGAACAGTTTTAATTCCAAATTCCGACTTATTCTTCGCATTCTAATCCGGTAGATCTAAAGTGTCAAATAAAAATCCGAAATAAATCCTACATGTGAAATCTAACGTTAAAATTTTCATAACAACGGGCCAAGCGAGATCAAGCGTAAACGACTACCGTTTGCAGAATATACAGGTATAATGCCTTTCATATGATTACCGAATTTCTGGCAAAAACATAATCCATTCACATGCCCTTTAATAATATAGTATGCAAAGCTGAGATTGACGCGTCGCGCAAAACGCCCCGCAGGACAAAGGAAGCTTGCCCGCAACAGTGTCACATTAATTGTGCGCATGTCTATAAATGACCCATAAGGAAAAACGGGGTAGTTTTAATCCCCGGCACTCATTATAAGATTGACATTTCCGTTAAACGCAGACAAGTTCTGGCAATCACTTACATACCTCTGCAACAACCACCTCGTAGAATTCCAACTCTGGAATACAAAACTCAGTTGTTCCTTTTTTCGAGGAGAAATCCAAGGATTTTTTATCCGACAGCCGGTAAACCTTTTTTATCCCCCCCGCTTTTAATGCGATTTTGATATCATTTACAGGAATAAACTCTTTTATGGGTCTCTGCATATCCCCTGTGCAGTTAACCAGATGGATAACGTAGCGTGATTCTGCCTTCTGGTAATATGCTTCCACCTCCACGGAAGAAGGAGCCTGTACATCCAATATCTTTTCCGGTAAGAGCATATCCAGCAGGTAGGCGATGATTGTTGAAGGGCTGTCTATCATATGTTCGCCGTATAAGGCTTCGAAGGTTGTCGGAGTGTAGACAACCTTTCCTTTTACGTGATTTCCTATCAGCAACGCAGGGTAATCCAACCGGCCCTCCAAGGGCATATAATATGTTTTAAGTTGTTTCATGTAAAACAGGGGTGCGGCTACGTTCTTTTTTGCTTTCACCAGCAGGGAATGGGCTGGGCTTTCTATCAATTGCCCTTTTTCAAAACCTGCAAAATTTTCTTCCGCTACCAGGTAGTTGCCTGTTACTGCGACAGGGAGAATTCCTTCCATTTTTTCGATTCCGAGAAAGCTCTTCCATTCCTCGTCTTCAACGTGGTTTCCCTTCTCATCGTAGAATCCCGTTTCAAAGGATGCAATGAGATTGCCTCCTCTTTCTACGAATTCCTTTACCGTCTTCCTCTGCAATTCGCTCAGGCAGGCGCTGTTGGGAAGTATCAGTACATCGTATCCTTTCAGCCTGTCTGAACTAAGGCCACTGTCAAGAATTATATCGAAAAGAGTATGGTTCCTGATAAGAGACAGCATGTACCCGAGATAGGAATGATACAACATCATCTCATTCACTCCCTTCCTTTTCTGCCAGTCGATAATAACCTCGCCTGTTCCCCCGTCTATGGACAGCTCTTCTTCTCTTCCCATGCCCGTATCCCTGTATAGTTCTTCCAGTCGGGAAACGTAGTATGTGGAGGTCTGGAGGGAGAGATGGAGGGCAACCCTGGCAATGGTGTCGGGTTCTGTATAATATTCTTCGTTTTTTTCGACAAATCCGAGAATTTCCGCTACCGGCTCATTTGCCCCTCTATTGGTACCCATGGGGTCAAAGAAAGCAATCCAGGGGTTTGCCCTGTTTGCAACCGACTGGGCAAGCGCACGTTTTATCTCCGCCGGCATTAGCGGGATATAGTGCCAGAGCCCCATGCAGTAATGTGTGAATACTACAGCAGGATTCGAGCCGGAAGTGAGATATTTCGCCGTCATTGAAGTATCAAAAACCGTTCTTGACGAATTTGTATGAAAAAACTGTTCGGAACCGCTGAAGTCCTGGTGTTTTTCCATCTTCTCAATATCCCTGGCATATTTCCATCCTCCTACCTGCCATCCTCCGCTGTTTAAAAAAATTACCCCGCCGGGATTTATCTCTTTGACAATTTTACGCGCGCCTCCCAAAAACTCCGCGAGTGAATCCCGTCTGAATTCAATAAATTGTTTCCACAAATCATCATGCCAGTTTTCTTTAACCGGAATATCCTTTCCGAATTTATTTTTGAATTTATCCCTGCACGATTCGCAGTAACAGCAATTCCTGAAAACAACGGGCCCGTCGAAAAATATCCCGTCCACCCCTGTTTTCATCGTTTCTTTGACCAGTCTGTAAACCCAATGCCTGTAAGGAGAGTTGACACAGAGAGTAGTTCCGTTCCCATAAAGAGGGTGAAGCCTTCCGTAAGCTTTGCCGTTGCATAGAAGTTGCTCCCATCCGGGGTGTTTGTCGGCAAATTCGTAAGAATACCAGTGTGCATTAAGATAGGCCAGGAGTTTTATTCCATACTTATGGGCATAAGGAAGGTATTCCCTCAGGCAGTCAAAATCCTCAAGTCCAGGATAGGATTCGAATCCCTCCGCCCTGAATGTTGTGAGATGTCCCGCTCCCGGGGCAGCTCCCGGGATTCCAACAATCCATTCGCAGTTGATGTGCCACTCCTCTTTCTTCATCCTTGCCAATTTATCGAGGTCGGTGTTCTTCATCGTTCCTATATTCTGAATGTAGTCCCATCTCATCATTCTTACCGGTTTCTTATACCATTTGTCCATTGACAATACTCCTTGGGAAAAACTATTAAAAATAAACGTAAATATTCATTGAACCACGTCCCGCCTATTCGAGATACCTCTTTCGCACTGTACGAACGTTGAGAAAATTCCCGGACTTTTATCAAACTAACAAAGAAAGAATAACCAGCAAACCGCTTCTTTCAGAAAACATGATGCGGCATTAAAAATAAATAGAGTATATAATTCCTGATTAATAAACCATATCCCCGTTTGTAGGTAATTGACTGAGAACCCACGAAATATGTTGCGGAAGTCAGCCATCTCAGTCAAATGGTTTATTTATTTGGCAAATCTTATAAATCCTGCATTTTCAAGCCTCCAGATTGAATCTCCGGTTGCCACCCATGCGAAAAATCCCGCTCTCTTCCATGCCCCCACATTGAAACACAGCTTGTCTACTTCTGCGGGGTTTATGCCTATCTCTGCAAAGGGTATCCTGAGTTCGCAGGTCCAGACAAGATTTTTTCTGTCTGCCATAACTGCCCTGTATTCCGCGGAAGCTTCTATTTTACCTGCAATTTTACGATCCATGCCGAACTTGTTTATCAACTCAAACTTTCCATCTGCTTTCGCCCAGAAGATATATACGGGACCGGTAGGCATATCCTCCATCCACCAGCTCCTGCTTTGAGGACCTGCCTGGCTTTCTATCGCGATTTCAATAAGAGGGATATGCTCCTTTAAAGATGCCGGCATATCCTCTTTTACAGGTTCAGAATCATGTTCCGATGCAATATAAAGATAATCAGCGTCATAGGAGAGCCAGATATAAGTTCCGGACGATTCCTTCGGTTTCCCATCCCAGTGCTGTTCTATTTTCATCGCCCTGCTTCTGTCAAGACCGAACCACTCGTTTTTATCAAGTTTTCCATCAACTTTTACGGGAGCTGTCCTGCGGGGGATTTCATATTCAAGGGCTTTGCTCACACGGACAAGCGCAGTCGCTTTTACCATGTCCTCCACGGGTTTCCAGTCGGTTCTGTAGTATTTTCCTATCTCTTCCCTTGTTCTGTTTATGGGCCAGTTTGCGCGAAGCTCGTCTTCATATGTTCCGACCATCTCAAAAGGAACGGGTTCGCAGCCTGTAAGTCCGTAAACTGGAGAACCGGGCCTGAACCGGAAATCCATATTCTCCCTGTCCATGAAGAGAGGATTTTCCCCGTCGTCCCAGTTCTCTCTTATTACGTTCTCTTCTGCAAGCCCCCTGCCGATACTTATAAAAGGGCTTCCTGTATTGACATTGCGTTCCACGAAGTTGTTTCTCGACCATCCTGCAAGTTTTTCCCCGGAGGATATGTCCAGCAGCTGGGGATACCTGTAGCTCCACGGAGGCTGTTTGTACCTGACAAAATTAAGCCCGTAAATCAGAGTATTAAAAGCCCCGTTATTGGGAACCCCTTCTTCAGACATGAATATTAATCCCCTGTCGCTCAACCCTATCGCAGATTTTTCCATATCTATGAATATATTGTTCTCAAGCCTGTTGTCGGGATAGGTGTTCGCAACGCCCACAGGAATACGATAAAAAATATTGTCCGCCACGACTTCGCCGCCATTCACGGAATCAAAGTGTATCGCATTAAGTCCGTGTGTCAGGTTAGGGGAAGAATGGGTGCTTATATGGTGAAAAAAGTTGTTCCTGATAACCATGCCCCTGCTTAAAAACCTCCAGTGTCCCGTTGCACCGTACATATATAAGGCTCCCAGTTCCCTGCCCTCATGAACCACGTCGTGTATCTCGTTGAATTCTACGATATGGTCATTTGCATTCAGATATATCCCCTGCATGGGACTGTCATGTATAACGTTATGTGAAACGCGCTGCCCCACGCCGTCAACCTGGACTGCCTGGTTGTATCCGCCGCAGAACCTGTTGAATCTGTATATATGGTTGTTCTCCGCAAGATGCTTTGCAGGTATGAGCTTCTCCCTGTCTCCCCCGTTAAGGGAAATACCTCCTTCTCCATTGTCATATATATCACAGCCTACAACCTTGTGTTCCCAACCGCTTTTTATCATAATTCCAAACTGTCCCGTATTGCGTATGACAGAAGCGGTTAGCAGGTTATTCCTGCCTCCCTCAATTTCAAAAGCGTGGGACCTCCCTCCGTCTATTGTCATCCTTGCGAAAACAAGATTGGAAGCTCCTTTCATGCGTATCAGAGGCGTTTCAAAACGAGTTCCGATAATTTCGCTTCCTTCTATGTTGCCGGGGGGATAAAAATAGAGTTTTCCCGCCGACCTGTCAATATAAAACTCGCCGGGCATATCCAGTTCGCTTAAAAGATTGTAGACGAAATAAGGGTGGTTGGCCGCGAAGCGATTTCCCCTGTAAGTGGGGTCTTTATGGGAAGCGTATCGGGGAACATCAGCAACATATATTATTTTCTTGTCCGTATCTATTGAAGTGATTTTCAGGTGGCTCAGGTGGAAAGGAGCCATGACTGCATAACCCTTCATCCATATCTCCTGTTCTTCCTTCCACCTCTCGGGCCTGTCGTCTGAATAGACAAACTTTCCCTTCTGGTAGGGGGCTTTCCTGAACTCATAATCCCCTTTTGGATTGACCAGTCCAGCAATCCTGAGCCAGCCGTCGTTTGGCCAGCGGGCAAGCCGCATGATTTTGCCGTTGAATATCAGCTCCATGGCAGCAGGGCTTGCTCCCTCGGTTCCCCTGTTTACAAGTTTGCCGTAATCCGTTATTCCAGCGTCCTTCAAGTTGGCCACCCACACCCTGCCTTTGGCTTCTTCAGGCAGCCGTTTTATTACGGCAGGCTCATCAAGGGGCCTGAAATCCTTAATCCTCACACCTCCAACAATCTTTGCTTCTTCCCCGGGGTAGCTTCTGTATATCACGGGAGATTCTTTTGTCCCGGAGTCTTCACTTCCGAAAGAAAGGGGTTCTGTGAGAAAATGGCTGCCTGCCCTGAGATATACCAGGACGCCTCCCTTTGGCATTCCCATTTCTTTTATTTTCCTTACTTCATCCCGCGCCCTTTTTACCGTGGCAAAAGGTTTTTCTTTTGTCCCCTCATTCTTATCGTCACCCTGCGGAGATACGTATACTGCGTGTTTCGGGAGGTTTAGCCAGCCCGCAAGTTTCTTTTGCCTACTTTCCATAGGCATCCCGTCTGACATGCCCTCTATGGATTCAAGCCTTTCTATTGCTTCAATCCTGTACCCCTGGTGCGGAAGTTCTGCCCTGTCTTGTTCCATTAAAAGTTTTTCATAGATCTTCCGGGCCTGTCTGTATTTTTTTTCCGTCCTGTAAGTATCTCCTGATCTCAACTGCGAGATAAACACATGGTATCCAGATGCGCCTTTTGTCTTAGACGCTTCCTCGTACAGCTGCCTTGACATGGCGTAATTCTTCTGTTCAAGGAACACCTCAGCCTGCCTGAACAACCCATATATTCGATAGTAGGCTTTCAGCCCCGGTATCTTGAAAATCTCATTATAGGTCCTGTGAGCGCCAGCATAATTCTTCTCCTGCCGATAGCTCTCTGCTATATTGAAGAGAGCCAGCTCCCTGCCGTAGTCGGGCAGGCTTTTCAACTTAGCGTATTCTGCCCTTGCCTTCTCATAATTTCCTTCTTTCATGTAATCGTCTGCTTTAAGGAAAACCTCCTTTTCAGATACTCCAAAAGGCAACTTGCCCAGTTCTTCTATTTCTTTTGCGCTCAATACCCTGTTATATACCACTGCTTCGTCGACATCCAGCAGCACCGAGCCGCCGCTCCGGAAACCTATGCGGAATGGGAATTTTGATTCAAAATACTCGCCGGCGTACTTATTGGAAGCAGCCAGAACGCCGTCTACGTACAGTTTCATATCTTTTCCGTCCCACGTTGCGGCTGCATGGTGCCATACGCCGTCGGAATACATCTTATCGCTTTTAGCTCCTACATTGTTTTGAGGTATTCCGATATCAAAAGTCAGCCATTTTGAAGGAGAATATCCTGTTTTTATCCTCCATCCCTCACCCCACCCGGCAGGACTTGAAATGATATATCCCCGTTCACCGGTGTGGGGAGATACGCTTCCCGGCCCATTTTTGCGGAACCATATCTCAACGGTGAACTTTTTATCCTTTATATTCGAAGGCGGCCCCTCATACCATCCCCTGTCTAAACGGACCGCTTTCTTTTCAGACCATCTTCCTTCTATCACCTTCAGGTCGTCAAACACTTCTCCCGTCCTGGCGTCCTTGAAAGGCACGAACATCAGGTCTGTGCCGCCTCTTCCCAAATCTTTCACCACGCTTTTGCTGTTTTCAACGTCTTCAAACGTATAATACCTTTCAACACTCTTGTCCTGCATGAGGGCATCCCTTCTTTTCAGCCATTCTTTATACCCTTCACTTTCTGCGTACAGCCAGACTGCGCCAAGCAGTATAATAGCAATTGCACACTTTATACGTCTCATTGTGCCCCCTGTTCAATCAAAGCCATACTTCGTTTGTCATTGTGTTGTGAACGGTTACAGACCTCCATTAATCCTGAGGCTGTCTCTCATAATCCGGCGCTTTCGGCAGATTTAGCCAGCCCGCAAGTTTTTCCTGCCTGCTTTTCACAGGCATCCCGTCTGACATGCCCTCTTATGAAGCAGTAGGCTTTCAATCCCGGGATCTTGAAAATCTCATCATAGGTTCTGTGAGCGCTCTCCTACCAATGCTTCTCTGATGTATTGAAGATAGCCAGCTCCCTGCCGTAGTTAGGGGGCTTTTCAGCTTCGCGTATTTTGACCTTGCCTTCTCATTTAGATACTCCAAAGGACGCCTTTCCCAGTTCTTCTATTTCTTTTGCGCTCAATACCCTGTTATATATCACTGCTTCGTCGACATCCAGCAGCACCGAGCCTCCGCTCCGGAAACCTATGCGGAATGGCATTTTTGACTCAAAATACTCGCCGGCGTACTTACTGGAAGCAGCCAGAACACCGTCTACATAAAGCTTCATATCTTTTCCGTCCCACGTTGCGGCTGCATGGTGCCACACGCCGTCGGAATACATCTTATTGCTGAAAGCTCTTACATTGTTACGAGATATGCCTATATCAAAACTCAGCCATTTTGAAGGAGAATATCCTGTTTTTATTCTCCATCCCTCACCCCACCCGGCAGGACTCGAAATGATATATCCCCGTTTATTTTTGGGAGAAACCGGTACGCTTCCCGGCCCATTTTCGCGGAACCATATCTCAACGGTGAACTTTTTATCCTTTATGTTTGAAGGCGGACCCTCATACCATCCCCTGTCTAAACGGACCGCTTTCTTTTCAGGCCATCTTCCTTCTATCACCTTCAGGTCGTCAAACATTTCTCCCGTCTTGACGTCCTTGAAAGGCACGAACACCAGGTTTGCGCCGCTTCTTCCCAAATCTTTCACCACGCTTTTGCTGTTTTCAATATCTTCAAACGTATAATACCTTTCAACACTCTTGTCCTGCCTGAGGGCATCCCTTCTTTTCAGCCATCCTTTATACCCTTCGCTCTCCCCGTACAGCCAGATTGCGCCAAGCAGTATAACAGCAATTGAGTACTTTATACGTTTCATTTGTAACCCCCTTTCAACTAAAACCAACCTTCGTTTGCCATTTTATTGTAAACTGCTGCTGGCTTCTATTTAAGATTCATTTAACAAATATTTCACCATACAAGTTTTTTGGGTGCGTCATTGCCAATAATCACCCACCAAAATGGCGTTGTGGATTTACGATGTTTTTTAGTTGCTTCAATAAACCGTTCAGGTGTCGCGGCTTCTACATGTCCGTCAACAAAAAGGAGATTCTGTAACCCTGAATGTCGGAAGTGTGTTATTCCATTATCCCCGCTGTGGGCTGCAGCATTACCCGGCTCCGCTAAAAAATATTGGTGTTTATAGTAGGGCTTACTGGGCACGTTGAGTGAATGACCGGGAATAGCTTCCCCTATTATCCATGCATCCGATTGGTAACGCGTAATGCGGCCCAAATTTATATACCCTTTATCCCATAAACCAGTCGTCGTCCCATAAAGATATCCCGAATTAAAAGGATCTGCATTCCTTTCAAATCTGGTGGCATAAGTGGCTGCTGGCCTTGAACTGGTAGCCGTATAAGGCATAATCGACGGACAGGCTATTATGTTGTGAGAAACATATCCGTAAAGGCATCCTCCTTTCCATGCAGCATCCATCCTTATATGCATCCAACCCTCCCAGTTTTCCGCATACATAGCAAGTCCTACTCCTATCTGTTTAAGGTTGTTTATGCAAACTGCCGCTTTTGCGCGGGCCCTTGCTTTTGAAAGGGCAGGCAGGAGCATAGCCGCAAGGATGGCTATGATGGCTATTACCACCAGCAGTTCTATCAGGGTAAAACCTTGCCCTGAACGAGATAACATATGAGATCCTGAAATCCTTTCAGAGTGAACAAGTTCAAAATGAGATGCATTTGTCTTTTTTGATTTTTTCATCTTTTTTCACCTCACTTGTAATTTTATCCAGTATCTTTCCGGGAATCTCTTCCTGTTAGACTTTCAGGACAGATGCTCTATTTGCTTTGACATCAAAATGTCAATATGTAGAATTAAGAGTTCTCAGCCTGGAATCGCGGTTTGTCACTGATGACGCGCTTTGGAAAGAGTTAGGTACAGCATCCTGGGGTAACATTCTGTACGTGGCACTTACTGGAAGCGAAGCTGCCCATTTAGCATTGCCCCCCACATACAATACGTTTACGCCGTCCCATCCATGATTGTGATTTGCCATCATGTAAAGTCTGCCGACTCCTGCCCTTTCCCAGACAGCGGCATCATAGCCATAAGCTACCTTGGTGTCAGCCATAATAGCCGTATCGGGATGAGTCTGAAGGTTCAGTCCGTATGCGTATGCGTAGGAACAAGTTG
>Ga0302245_1001030_pt1 | contig 20341 bp, 13 predicted proteins | sample AAG_UR_Thr_MG_FD_193512 | JGI IMG/M metagenome (GOLD analysis project Ga0302245, IMG submission 193512) | Enriched activated sludge microbial communities from anaerobic digester in WTTP, New Holstein, Wisconsin, United States - AAG_UR_Thr | ecosystem: Engineered > Bioreactor > Anaerobic >... | reverse complement strand
TGAAATGCGTAGGGAGCGAGATAGAGGGAGAGACGGGAGTAGTGATAGAGGAAGGGACGGAGAACATATTTGAGGGAGTAAAGATAGTCGGAGAAAACGGCGGTATGCAGATAAGCGGAGAAAGCCGGGCGGAATTAAGAGATATAAAGATAAGCAGCGGGATGATAGGGTTAGAGGTTGGAGGCGGTAGTAAGACGAAGCTGGAAGGAATAGAGATAGAAGCGGAAGACGCGCTGGATGCAGACAGCGGAGAAGTGGAAATAGATGGGAGTGAAATAAGAGGCAGGATAAAATTAAAAGGATTAGACAGGATAAAGATAGACGGGAGTAAGATAGGAAGTATGGATGTTTGCGGATTAAGTTTTGCGGATATAGAAGGCAGTGAGATTGAAGGGCAGGATATAAGGATAAGGGACAGCGCGGAGATAGAGATAGGAGAGAGCGCCGGTAAATTAGAAGGCGGGATAAACATATTGGAGAGCGGAAAGGCGAGTATAAGAGATAGCCGATTCAGCAGCGAAGGTATATGCATAAACAAGGGCGGGATAGAGGTATTGAAATGCGTAGGGAGCGAGATAGAGGGAGAGACGGGAGTAGTGATAGAGGAAGGGACGGAGAACATATTTGAGGGAGTAAAGATAGTCGGAGAAAACGGCGGTATGCAGATAAGCGGAGAAAGCCGTGCGGAATTAAGAGATATAAAGATAAGCAGCGGGATGATAGGGTTAGAGGTCGGAGGCGGTAGTAAGACGAAGCTGGAAGGAATAGAGATAGAAGCGGAAGACGCGCTTGTATCCGGCAGCGGAGTATTTGAGATAGTGAATGCCAATATAGGCGGTAAAATAACGGCAAACGGTATTGTCAATTTAAAGATAGATAACAGCAATTTAAGTTCAATGGCAGTTGAAGGAGCCGGACGAATATCCATAACAAACAGTAATGTGGCCGGCAAACAAATAAGCGTAATTGAAAGCGGGGAACTTAGTATAGAAAAAAGCGAACTTGAGTTGGCAGAAGGCATAGAAATAACAGGAGAAGGAAAATTAAAATTTGAAAATTGTAATATAAACAGTAATGCCTCGGGAATAATGAAGAATGGCAGCGAAAATTTAATTTTAATAAAAACAAAAATTGTCTCGTATAATGAAAGTATAAATGTTTTTGGGAATATTTATGTCAATTTGATAAATTGCGCGTTCAAATCGCGATTGACGTATTCAATGGTTTTTATAGGTAATTCAGATGTTGATTGTGTAAATTTAAGTTGCAGCGGAAGTAAGGGGATATATTGCAATAATGTTTCAAACTTTACTGCATCAGATTGCAATATAGACGTTATCAGTAACAGCTTCAAAATAGTAAATTCTGATTTGGCGGTTAATAATTTTAAAGTTAAAATAAAGTTTTCACCCCAAAGTATCTTTATTGACGGATGGTCAAAAATTAATTTTTCTTATGGAAAAATTGATATTGATAATACTTTAAATCTAAATAAATCATCCGAATATTCTCTGATTGTCGTAACAGGTGATTCGGAAACCGTATTTGACGGCATCAATATACAAAATGATACCCAAATTCCGTTGAATTTATTTTCATTTTATAATAAATCAAATGCAGTTATTTCTAATATGAATACAAAAGGTTTTACTGGTTTTATTGATGCAAGGGATTACTCAACGTCATATATAGAAAATTCAAATATAACATCAAATTTATCAGCATTTGTTTCAAGCGGAAATTCGGAAGTCCTTATGAAACATTCTCTTATTAAAAACACTGCAGATTTTCAATATGTATCAAAAGAATCGGCTCATTTGTTGTTGGAAAATTCAAAAATAAGCTGTGACAGCTGTTTTTCGCTTAGTCATTATTCTGAAATACAAACGTATAATTGCGTGTTTAAGGTTAAAAATGAATCTATTGTTTCAAAAGGATTTTCAGTTATAGTCAATAATAATTCACGTTGGAATAATTTGCGGGATTCAAAATATAATATATTCGCATTGAATAAAAACAAATCAGATTTGATAAAAAATTTAGTTGCGGGTTTATTTTCTCAAATGCAAATTTTAGTTATAAAAACGCGTAATATCAAATGTTTCGGAAAGATATACGGAAATTTTTACTCTGCCGGAATCAAACTGTATTCGTTTTTTATGAAAAATAAAAATATTACGGGAATATATTTAAGAAGGGGAATGTTAAATAAAGATTGGATTGCCGGTTCGAGCGATATAGATTTTTTGACAATTATAAATAATAACAATGATATCGGTTCTGAAATTAAATTGTTGTTTAAAATTCATAAAAGATATAAACAATTAAAAAATATATTCCCTCTTTACGGTGAAAATATAATAATGGATAAATCCGAACTTAAATTTTATCTTAAATACGGCGATTTCAGGGTTAATGACATATATAAATCTTCCATATTGTACGGATCACAAAAAATAGAAAAAAATGAACAGTTAGAATATGATCATATAAAAAATAGAATAGACGCGGCATCTGAAATACTCAATTCATATATACTTTTTTCGGCTAATTATTTTAATCATAAAAATATTGTTAATGACATAGGTTTTGCAAAGGCGACAATCGACATTTTAAAAAATATAAATCACGGTAATACTGATATTGATTCAAGAATCGGCTGGTTACAACAATATGCCGATGTTATATCTAGCGATGAGAAAGAAATTCTTGCGCCTTTGATAGTTCTGTTAGAAAAAAACGTGCGTCTTACGCTAAAAAACAAAAATAAAATTTTTGATTTAGTTTTTAATAAAATAAATGAATTTGCAAAAATGAATAATGAATTGATTATTTTCAATACAAATGTCTCAATCAAAAAAATAAGCAAGAATCATAATGTTAATAATAAATATTTAAGCTCTGTTATTGATTTAATACAGGATAAATTTAAAAATGAAATATTATCTATTATTATAGATGCTCCCGGAGTATGTAAAGTAATCATTAAAGGCGATTATTCAGCTAATAATGAAAAACATTATGTTTTTGATATATTTGGAATTATGAAAAAACTTGCAATTTTAGACAATACTCCTGTATTATTTTTTACGCAGCCAATGTATCAGATGCTGCTATTTGCCAGATTTAAAAATATGCCTTTGGAAGAATATAAATTAAGTAATTTTTCCAACTTGTACAAAAAGAGGATATTCTTTTTGAATAATGATGCCCAATACCATATTCACGGTAAAGAAATGTTGGACAAATTGTTGTTGGAATCTTTGGCGGATATGTCTTTTCAGATCAATATTATTGATACATCAAAAGATTTTAACAGTATAAAAAGCCAACTGTTAGAAATTTTATTCAATATAATGGAGTTAAATTTGTACTTTAAAAATGGTATAATCATAGGCGATATCTATAAAAAATATAATTCGTTTAAAATGTTTGATTTAAGTTCAGGCGAAGAAAATGATTTAGCTTTAATTTTAAGCGTCTTTAACAGCAGTATTTTTTCGGATGAAGAAAAGATAATAAAAATTATGGCTTTTATGAAAAATAAAAAGAACGATTTAATGAAAGAGTTTTTTGATGAACGAAAAGATAAAATTAAATAATTCAGTCAGAGATCTTGAAATATCCCAGAAGAAAATCAGACTTGAATCGACTCCAAGCTATATAACTATAGGGGCGCATTACAACTGCAACGCTTCATGCGTTTTCTGTCTTGGCGGCGATTATCCGTCTTTTACTCTTGAAAAATACAAAAACTTTTTTGAACCTAAGCTTAAACATGTTCTTGAAAAAGCCGTTAATATAGGTTTTTGCGGTTTCGGAGAAATACTGCTTCATCCGGAGATATGCGATATTCTTGATTATTTAAACGCAACCCTGCCGGATCAGTCTAAGGCATTTACTACAAACGGCATTATGCTTAACGAAAAAATATGCCAAAAACTTACAGACGGCAGATATGACGTCATGATATCTCTGCACGCGTCAAACGGAACGCTTCATGAGAAACTTACAAGAACTAAAAAATTTGACGATATTTTAAAAAATATAAAAAGACTTGTAGAACTTAAAAAACAAAAACAGTCCAAATTGAGCATCAATATGGTATTTGTGGTAACTCAGGATAATATAGACGACTTAATCAGTTTTATAAAACTTTCAAAAGAACTCGGGACAGACTGCGTCAGTTCAAATTACATAACGATGTTTGAAACTTCTCATGTTGATATGTCTGTTTTCTGGATGAAAGATAAAGCAAATGCGGTTCTTTCGGAAGCCGAAAAATATAAAGACGGGTTCAGCGTGAATCTTCCGTTAAAGTTTCAGGCGTATCAGAAATCCGAAAACGTTGCCTGCCGCGATCCCTGGGAGTTTTTTTATACCGAAGTGCAGGGTTCCGTTAATCCGTGCTGTCTTGCCGGAAACCATATAGGAAATCTTAACGACAGTTCTTTTGAAGATATATGGAACAGCGGCGGTTATTTTATGCTTAGGGAAGGAATTGTTACAGGCAATATACACACATGGTGCAAAAATTGTTTGAAATATGATAAAAATAACGTAAACAAACTGTTATCTCATATAACTTTCAGACCTGAAACGCAGCAAAAACTTCTGAAATATATATTTGAAAACAACAAAAAATACAATCTGAAAAAAGAAGATATCGGAGTAGAATTATAAATTATGAATTTAAACGCAAAACTGAGAGAATGGAATTACAAACTTATAGAGTGGCAGAAGAATAAGAAGAAAACGGTATTGTTCGGATATCCTTACTGGCTTACGGTCGATCCGACTAACGTGTGCAATCTTGAATGCAGATTCTGCCCGACCGGCCAGCACAGAGAAAATTCAAGGCCTAAAGAAATAATGCCGATAAAAAGATATAAAACAATAATGAAAAAAATCGGAAGATATCTTCTTTATGTGGAATTTTGCAACTGGGGAGAGCCGCTTCTTAATAAAAATACTGCCGAAATGATAAAAATAGCAAAAAAATACGGAGCAAGAACATTTTTATCGTCTAATTTAAATATTGCTATGACGCAAGAATACGCAGAGCAGATAGTTAAATCCGGTCTTGACAGAATGACGATATCTCTTGACGGAGCAAGCCAGGAAAGTTATGAAATATACAGAAAAAACGGCAAATTCAGCCTTGTTTTGGATAATATAAAACTTCTTGCCGAAGCAAAAAGAAAATTAAATTCAAAAACGCCTCATATGCACTGGCAGTTTCTTGTTTTTAAACATAACGAACACGAAATTGAAAAAGCAAGAAAAATGGCCGTTGAATCCGGAGTAAACGATATCGGGTTTACGGCTCCTTTCTGCGCGCCCGACTGGGTTTCTACGATAGACGAATACAACAATTACATAGTCAGAGATAACGATAAAGCTGTCGTATTTAAGCATGCCGAATCAAAATTATGTAACTGGCTGTGGGACGCTATTACGATAAACGCGGACGGTTCAATTTCGCCGTGCTGTTCTGTTGAAGACAAAAAAGACGATTTTGAAATGTTCAAATGGTGGAAGCCTTTTTTTATGATCTGGAACAGCAAAAATTACAGAATAGCAAGAAAGTACGTAGTCAATAAGATAAAAAGCGGCGACGAAAATATATGCACTAAATGCGACCATATAGGTGCAAGCAACCACAGGGAAATAACATTATGAACGGACAAAATCTTGTAGAACAAAACAGGAATTTAAACCATCAGGAATATGAAGCGAAAAAAATCGTGCTTGAGTCTTATCCGACTTCAATTTTCGTGCAAATTGACGCTCCATGCAATCAGGATTGTCTTTTTTGTTCAAGGCCTGAAAGCTATCCTTATTTTAATCTTGACGATTTTAAAGCAAAGTATGAAGAAAAACTGCTGCCGGTATTAAACAGAGTAGAAAGAATAAACATAACCGGTTCCGGCGAACTTTTATCTTTGCCCGAGGCAAAAAGAAATTTAGACTATTTCAATCAATTTATTTATGCCGAAAAAATGTTTGCTACAAACGGATCGACTCTTACTCCGAAAATGGCAGACCATATAATTGAAAGCAATAACAGATATCTTATTCATATTTCTATGCACGGCTGCGATCCGATAACGCACAAAATAATGACCAAATCAAAAACATACGGTCCCGTAATGCAGAATGTGGATTATATAATGAAAGTTAAGAAACAGACTGATAAATTAAGAGTAAATTTTATATTCGTGGCTACTACCGAAAATATAGACAAACTGCCTGAATACGTTGAATTTGCTTCGCAAAAAGGAGCCGATAACGTAGTCGTTTATTATAATTTCGTGTACAGATTAGACCAAAAATATCTTTCTACGTATTTTGCAAAAGAAAAAACAAATGAAATGATAGATAAAGCAAGAGAGCTCGGAAGAAAACTTAATATCAACGTGCAGCTTCCGCAGAAATACAACCAGAAAGAATATCCGTGCGAGTCTATGTGCAGAGAAGCATGGACTCAGCTTATGATAAATCCGTCCGGCGACATTATAACATGCGACGCCGCCGGAGATAAAAGAGAAACGATTTTGGATAAAAAAACTTTTATGGACGTATGGAACGGCAAATATTTTGTAGAAATAAGAACTAAACTTCTTAACGGAAACAGCGCATGTTCAAATTTCTGCATAAGAGCAAACCAGTCGTCTCTTAACAGCTTTACCTCGCATTTCATTACCAGAGGCAAAAGCAAAGAAGAAATAGATAAATTTATGGAGAATACATGAGAGTATCGCTTGTAAAATGTCCCGTATGGGGTACAAGAGAGCCTCCTCTGGCTCTTGCCCAGCTGTCAGGCGATTTAAAAGCTGCCGGCATAGAAGTAAAATCTTTTGATCTTAATAACGCTTTATATAAAAACCGCGATACGAGTTTTGTGAATTTATGGGCTTGGGAACAGGTTTCTTTTTGGTATCAGAAAGAGCGCGTTTTTGAATATTTTGATTCAATAAAAAAACAGCTTGAATCTTATGTTGACCAAATTCTTGAAAAAGATCCGAAAGTAGTCGGTTTTTCTCTTGAATCATCGTCGTTTTATTCCACTGTTTACGTTACCGATTTAATCAGACAAAAAAATAAAAACGTTAAAATATTTTACGGCGGACAATTCTTCTACGATAAACAAAATATAGAAAGAAGTTTTAACGAGACAAGCGTCGATTTTATAATTCTGGGAGAAGGCGATATAACGGTATGCGAGCTTGTAAGAACCGTTTATAATTCTTCAAATCCGGATTTGTGCGACGGTATCTGCTATAAAAAAGACGGGCATATCGTTTTTACAAAACCGAGACAAATGCTCAAAAACCTTGATAATCTTCCTTTTCTTGATTTTACGGATATGTCTCTCAATGATTACGACGACAACGAACATCTGCCTCTTATGACTTCAAGAGGATGCGTGTGGGCGTGCAAGTTTTGCAGTACTCATTCTTTTTGGGACGGATACAGACAGATGTCAGCCGAAAGAATTCATCAGGAAATATCATATCACAAAATAGATTATCCGCAGGCCGGCCATATAGACTTTCAGGATTTGGAATTTAACGCAGACGTAAACAGGCTTAGAGATTTCTGCAATCTGCTTATAAAATATCCGCCTTTCGGCAGCAAACAGTATTGGCTGGCAAACGCGATAGTAAATCCTCTTATGACAAAAGAAATTCTTGCTCTTGTCAAAGAATCCGGATGCAAAAAATTGATTTTCGGAATAGAATCCGGCTCACAGAGAGTTTTAGACTCAATGTCTAAAAAATATAAAGTGCAGGATGCAAAAAGAATAATCAAGGATGCTTATGACGTAGGTCTAAAAGTTACAACTAATTTTATGTTCGGTTTTCCAGGAGAGACGGAAGAGGATTTTAACGAGACTCTCTCGTTTATAAAAGAGGTAGGCAAATATATAGAAAGAGTATATCCTTCAAGAACTTATTTTGCGATGGAAGAATTCAGTTATGTATTTGACCATCCCGAGGAATTTAACATAAAAACGCCGTTTAACCATCATTTATACTGGCAGACTAAAGACGGTTCAAATACTTATCCCGTAAGATTAAAAAGATGCCAGAAATTTGAAGAAGTATGCAAAGATAACGGAGTCAACGTAGACTGCGGAGTAAAAACGGCTGTTTTAATGGACGAGTATTTTAATCTCGGATTCTATTACGACCATGAAGGAATGTATGACAAAGCAGGCGAATATTTTAAAAAATATCTTGAACTTGACGGTGAAAACGAAATAGTCAAAAAACGCTGCGAAGAAATATCAAAAAGGACTCATAAATAATGGCAGAGAACGAATTTTATTTACAGGGAACAGATAAAGAAAAGGAAAAGTTTTCCGGCAGCAGCGGAATTTCTTTTGAGTGGAACATAATTTATAGCTGCAATTACAGATGCCCGTATTGTATTTTTGAAGGCAAGTGGGAAGAATACGGCCCGAGAACAATTGTCAAAACGGTTGACGAGCTTTTAAAAATATGGAACAGGATATACGATTTGTACGGAAGGACTTCAATAGTTTTTACGGGCGGCGAACCTACCGTTTATCCGGATTTTTTTGAATTTATAGCGAAATTGTCCGAAAAACATTTTCCGTTGAATATTTCAAGCAACGGTTCCGGCGATCTTCAGAAAATGGTAAAATTGTGCGATAATAGAAAGGTTTCAATGTCTATAAGTTTTCATCCGGAATTTGACAGCGCCGAAACCGTAAGACAGAGAGCCGAATATCTCAGAGAAAAAGGTTTTTTAGCCGAGTTTATAAATTTGTGCTGTTATCCTCCGTATGTCCAAAAACTTATGGATTACGTTAAATTTTTTAAAGAAAAAGGCTTTACCCTAAAAGCAATTCCTTTTTGCGGACAGTATAACGGTAAAAATTATCCCGACTCATATACGCCTGAAGAAAAAAAGATTCTCGGCATAAACGAAGTATGGGAATCAAACGTAAAAAGAAAAGGAAGTCTTTGCGCGGCAGGGCAGAAATCGGCTCTTATTTTCCCCGACGGCAAAGTGGCAAGATGCGGGCAGATAGGCGAAAGAATACTAGTCGGAAATATTTTTGACGAAAATTTTAAACTTTTAAATAAACCTCAGGCATGTGACGTCGATTTATGTCCGTGTCTTAAAGCCGTTGAGGCCTAAGGAAATGCAAATGGAACTTGAAGAATTAAAACAAAAAATGAAAGTTTTACCTAAACACCCGAGGATTTATCCGCCGTATAAAGTTCACTGGAACTGGGATATTTCCTTTAAATGCAATTATAAATGTTCTTACTGCGAAGTTGTAAGAAGAGACGAGGAATTTAATTCCCAGATAGCCGATACCGACCAGTGGAAAGAAGTATGGAACAGAATATTTGACAATTACTGGTGCACACATGTAAGATTTTCGGGCGGCGAACCGACGATATATCCGAACTTTTTGAAATTCTTGGGAATGCTTCTTGAAAAACATACCGTTGATATTACTACAAATTTAAGTTTTGACCTGAACGATTTTCTCGATAAGGTAAAACCGGGAGGACTTTCCATATCGGCAAGTTTTCATCCAGAATTTGACGATTTTGAAAAGTTTTTTGAGAAGTTGAAATATCTTCATTTTCACGGATTTCCGTCTACGCTGTCTTATGTGGGATATCCTCCGCATCTTGAAAAAATACCGGAATATAAAAAGAGGCTTGAAGATTTGCAGATGTATTTTAAAATAATTCCCTTTATCGGAAATTATAAAGATAAAAAATATCCGGAAAGTTACGACGCGAGAGAAAAAAGACTTTTGGAAGGTTTTGCCACAGATTCAAAAGACCAGCATCTTAACGACATGAATTCAAGATGGCTTGAATGGCGCGTTGAAAAAGAAGAAACGCAGGAAAAGAAAATAAGCAAAGTTAAACTCGGAAAACTATGCCGTATGGGTCAGATGTATGCAAAAATTCATCCGGATTTAACGGTTACAAGATGCTGCGCGGGCTATCACGGAATAGATTCGGGCAAGCTCGGAAGCATACTTGATAAAGATTTTAAACTTCATGACGAGCCGCTTGCATGCAGCGTAAGTTACGACTGTCCGTGTTTTAAAGGCATGTTTGTCGGCGAAGAAGAAGATAAATGGGAACCGTTATGGGAAGCGCTCGATCATCCCGTTTACAAACTCGAATATATGAGAGAATACGCAAAAATATTAAAAGGGAAAAAATGATATGACGGAAAATATAAAACACAGATCGGAAATACCGCCAAACAGATGCTTTTTTACGTGGGACATTCATTACGAATGCAATTTCAGATGCAGTTACTGTTTTTTCTGCGACAGTTGGGAAGAAGAAAAAAAGAAAAACAGATATCCCGGCCTTGAAAAGTGGAAACAGATATGGGATGAAATTTATGAAAGATACGGAGGCGGACATATCCACATATCAGGCGGCGAACCTTTCTGCTATCCCGATATTTTTGAACTTACGCAGCATTTGATAAAAAATTTTACGGTTGAGTTTGATACTAATTTGTCGTGGGACGTTGATAAATTCATGTCGCTTATAGGCCCTGAAAGAGTGAAATTTGCGGCGTCTTTTCATCCTCAGTTTGCAAACTTTGAAGAGCATCTTGTGAAAATAAAAAAATTGAAAGACTCAGGCTATGATTTGGGTATAAATTACGTCGCTCATCCGACCCAGCTTGAAAAAATGAAATATTACAAACAGAAACTTGATGAGATACATGTTTCTTTTGACGTTATGCCTTTTAGGGGAAGATATAACGGCAAACTTTATCCTAACGAATATACGGACGAAGAAAAGCAGATTATAGAAAGTACAGATAAAAATACCGCCTCAAGAATGCTTGAAGCGTATGCCGGTAAAAAAGAAGATAAAAAAGAAAACTCCGGACAACCGCAGGAAGAGAAAAAGACTGAAAATATTCAGCAGCAGCCGGAACTCAAAAAACAGTCTGATGATTCTACAGCGCATTACGCCGATACAAACAAGCATTATCATAAATTATGCAGAATGGGGCAGATGTACACAAAAATACATTCAAACGGCAACGCTTACAGATGCTGTCTTATAAAAGAAGAAGGTCTTTTGGGTAATTTGATAGACGGAACTTTTAAATTTTACGAAGAGCCGCAGCCGTGCGTTTACGATAAATGCCCGTGCTGGGTCGCAATGATAACTAACGAAGAAGAAAACTGGCTGTTTCACTGGCAGACGCCGAAAGTCAGGCCTCATTTAAAATAAAGGAAAAGATATGATAGAGTTTGACTGGCTTATACATTACAGATGCAATTACAAATGTTATTACTGTTTTTTTGCCGAACACTGGGATTACGTTGAAAAAAAGAACGTAAGAATTCCGTATATGCAGTGGGTTGACGCATGGAAAAGGCTTCACAAAAAATACGGCGAGATAAAGATAATAATCACGGGCGGCGAACCTATGATTTTTCCTCACTTTCATGAATTGCTTGTGGAACTGAATAAATTCGCCGAAGTTTCTTTCGATACAAATCTGTCTTACAGCAAAGAAAAACTTGAAAAACTTGTCAGCGAGCTGGACTGCTCAAAAATTTTTATAGGAGCAAGTTTTCATCCGATATTCGCCGAGCTTAACGATTTTTTTGAAAAAATGATGGTATTGAAAAAATATAACGTTAACAGCAGGGTACATTATGTTACGCATCCGAGCCAGCTTAGCCTGATGCCTAAGGCAAAAGAATTATTTTTGTCAAAAGATATAAGATTTACGCCGATACCGTTTAGAGGAATATTTAAAGGCAAAAAATATCCCGCGGCTTTTACGAAAGAAGAAGAAGAAATTATATACGGCGTCACAAAAAACATAGCCGAAATAGACCAAAAATGGGCAGATATACAGGTTGAACAGGCCGACAGCAAAGATAAGCTTTGCAGAGCCGGCCAGCAGTATGCAAGAGTAGACTGCGACGGTTCGGTTTATCCGTGCGCGCACGATTTTAAAGAAACGGGCGGCAATTATCTTTTGGGCAATATTCTTGATGAAAAATTTTCAATGAGAACGGAACCCATGATATGCAGGCACGATAAATGTCCGTGCGAATTCAGGTGGATTGTTAATGAAAAATAAAATAAGTTTCTCATGGGATTTACACTGGAGCTGCAATTACAGATGCCCTTACTGCTGGTGGCACGGCAAATGGGATGAATTCGGAAAAAGAAGCGTATATCCCGGTCTTGAAAAACTGATAAGCGTATGGAAAAGAATATACGATTTGTACGGAGAATGTCACTTAGAAATTGCAGGCGGCGAGCCGTCAATATATCCGCAATTTTCGGATTTTATACTTGAAGTTTTAAATTATCATACCGTTTCAATTATGACTAATTTATCCGGTGATTTGGATAAAATCATAAACAGCAAAGAAGAAAAAGTTAAAACGAGATTTAAAATGGGATGCACTTTTCATCCTATGTTCGGAAAGATTGAAGAATTTCTTGAAAAAGCAAAAAGAATAAGACAAAACGGAATGGCTATAGGCGTTTTATATTTGTCGTATCCGCCGCAGATTGCCGATATTTCCAAATATAAACAACTATTTAAAGATAACGATATATATTTTTCAGTATCTACTTTCTGGGGAGAGTATAACGGGAAACAGTATCCCGATTCATATACGGATGAAGAGAAAAAAATAATAGGCATAGCGATCGGAGAAAGAAGGGATGAAAAATTCCAAACCGAACCTTTGATTACAAAGGGAAAATTATGCAATGCCGGACATACTTATGCTCTTATTCATCCGGACGGAGAAGTATTGCCGTGCGGCGGAGCCAGCTGGAAGGGAGAGCAGGTTATTATCGGCAATATATTTGATCCGGATTTCAAACTTTGGGATCAGCCGAGATTATGCCCTTCCGAACATTGTCCATGTAACGAATGGGCGTTTTTGATGGTTGATAAAAATAAATAACAGCATTGTCAAAATTAATTATGGAACACATAAAAAAAATATTAAGCCTGTGTAATCAAATAAATGAACGCAGACAAATCTTGTTAGATAAAGATTTGAACAGATATATGTTGTATCCTGATAGTGAAAAACAAGCATATAGAACCATTGTCGAACTTATACAAAAACTAAATAATTGCGGGTATTTTGAAGACGTCAAAGAATTATACTGTGAACTTAATAAATATATTCCGGATAATGATAAAAAACTCAAAAATGTGTTATTAAATGAATATGAAATTGCAGAAGGGAAAACACATTTGGAATCATTTCCGAGACATATTCAATTAGTAATGACTTTACAATGTAATTTAAATTGTATTATGTGTAATGATAAACATGAAAATATTTTTATTTCGGATAGAGAATTGGATGATTTAATTAAAATAATGCCTTATATGCAAAAATTAACGCTAAGAGGCGGAGAGGTTTTTTACGATAAAAGAATCGGAAAAATATTGGATGAAACATATAAAAATAATGTAAAACTTACAATTATTACAAATGGCTTGCTGTTAGATGATATTATTATAGATAAATTAATGAGAATAGACGGCGGAATAGTTATTTCAATAGATTCGCCTTTTAAAAATACTTATGAGGCTATCAGAAGAGGTGCAAGTTTTGATATTTTAAAGGAAAATTTAAAGAAGATAAATATCGCGAGAAAACATAATCAAAACAATTTATATTTTACAATGAATATGGTTATAATGAGAAAAAATTATGAACAAATAGAACCGGCATTGTACTTTGCTAAAGAATATGGTTTTAATTCTGTAGTTCTTGCTCCCGTTGAAGGAAAGGTAGAAGGTGAGAATGAAAATTTTTTTGAAAATCAGATAGATCATTTACTTTTAAAAAAAATAGAGGGAAAAAGAGAATATTTTGATAATATTGCGAATAAATTACAGATTAAATTGGAAAACAAACTCCCCGGTTATATAAATGAAAATGTTAAAATCACAAGAGAAAAAACAATAGTTAGTTCGAATATATGTGATAATGACGGATGTATTTTAAAAAATAAAGAATTGTTTTGTTATGCTCCTTTCAGACAAATGTTTAAAGGAATTGATTATTGTAATCCTCTGTGTTGTTGTGAGATTCATAAGTCAGATTATAAACAATCAGATTTAGGAAATAGTATATTAGACTGTTGGAATAGCAATAATATGTTGTTTTACAGAGAACAAGTGCTAAAACATAGTTATAAAAATTGTGTAAGCGTATGTATAAATGCCGATCAGGATACTTTTGAAGGTAAAAGAATTTTACTTTGGGAAGAATAATTATATTTTATGCTATTGTATAAGAATAAATCATGCAAAAAATTTAGCCGTTTGCCGGTTATATGCAATCAAAAGATATTAGAATGTGTGCAATTTTAAACGGCAACAATTATAAAAATTAATTATGGAACACATAAAAAAAATATTAAACCTGTGTAATCAAATAAATGAACGCAGACAAATCTTGTTAGATAAAGATTTGAACAGATATATGTTGTATCCTGATAGTGAAAAACAAGCATATAGAACCATTGTCGAACTTATACAAAAACTAAATAATTGCGGGTATTTTGAAGACGTCAAAGAATTATACTGTGAACTTAATAAATATATTCCGGATAATGATAAAAAGCTTAAAAATGTATTATTGAATGAATATGAAATTGCAGAAGGGAAAACACATTTGGAATCATTTCCGAGACATGTTCAATTAGTAATGACTTTGCAATGTAATTTAAATTGTATTATGTGTAACGAAAAGCATAAAAATGTTTTTATTTCGGATAGAGAATTGGATGATTTAATTAAAATAATGCCTTATATGCAATTTTTAACATTAAGAGGCGGAGAAGTCTTTTTTGATAAAAGAGTAGGTTTTATTCTTGATGAAGCTTACAAAAACGGTGTTAAAGTAAGCGTTGTCACTAATGGTTTATTGCTGAATGAAGAATTGATAAAAAAAACTCTTAAAACGGCAAGCGGAATAATTTTTTCAATAGATTCTCCATTTGAAGAAACATATGAATCAATCAGAATAGGTTCTAAATTTAAAAATTTGATAAACAATTTAAAACAAATGAAAACTTTAAAAAGTACAGTTGAGAATAATAATGTAAAAATCATTCTTAATATGGTTGTAATGAAAAGAAACTATAAGCAAATAGAAAATATGTTGTATTTTGCAAAGGAATATGGGTTTGACGCAGTGACACTTTCCCCTATGGAAGGAATTGAGAAATCGCCTGAAGAAAATTTTTTTGAAAATAATGCAGACAATTCAATCATACAAGAAATAGCAAATAAACGGGAAATTTATAACAACTTATCCGCTAAATTGGGAATTTTTTTAGAAAATAAGATTCCAAATAATATAAGATATTGCGATAATATCGCCGGGGAAGATGTTAATATTTGCGTTTCTGATAAAAAGTCAGAAAAAAATATTAAGCAATTATTTTGTTACGGGCCTTTTCGGCAAATGTTCAAATTAATCGATTCATGTAAACCTTTATGTTTTTGCAATGATAATAATGATATTTTAGACGATAAAAATATTGACGGGAATACAATTTTAAAATGTTGGAACAGCAGATATATGATTTCTTACAGAAAAAAAATGTTAATGCATGATTATAGCGGTTGCGGTAATGCTTGTTTAAACGCGAATCAAGATACCTTTGAAGGTAAAAAAATTTTATTTTGGGAAATGATATGAAATTTTTCGGCTGGGATTTATGTCACAGATGTAATTACAGATGCCCTTACTGCGGAGTATGGCAGGATCATCCTGAACTTGACGTTATTTTAAAGCCTGCCGAATGGGGAAAAATATGGAACAGGATATACGATATGTACGGCAAATGCCATATTTATGTTTCCGGCGGAGAGCCGTCGGTCTATCCGAATTTTTATGAATTGATAGAAGTAATAGCCGCAAAACATTTTCCTGAAATATGCACAAATTTATCGTGGGATGTGACAAGATTAATATCAAAATTTACTCCCGATAATTTCAGAATAGCTCCGACTTTTCATCCTTCATTTGCAGATTTTAATGATTTTTTTAGAAAAGCTGTAGCCGCAAAAGATTATTTGCCTGACAGACAGATTTATTATGTATGTTTCCCGAATCAGATAAAAGATATGCCTATGAGAAGCAAAATGCTTAAGGAAGAAGGAATAAAACTTATTCCGCTTCCTTTGAGAGGCGACGGATTTATGCTTAATTCTGATGAAGAAAAAAAAATAATTGAAGAATTGAGTCCTTATAAAGGTTCTGAAAAATTGGATTACCAATTGCAAAATATGTCGCCCAAAGGCAAATTTTGCAGAGCCGGAGCAGATTATGCCGTAATAAGAGTTGATGCCACTGTCGACAGATGCAGCCAATACAAAGACGGTGGGGTAGGAAAAATAACGGATTTAGGTTTTACTCTTATGAAAGAATATAAACAATGCGATAAAGATTATTGCCCGATAGAATCGCAATGGATTGTAAAAGACAGTAAATCCGGAGAATAAAAAATAATGAATATTGCAGATGCCGTAAAAAAAGATATAAATGAATTTGGCAAGCTGTTAAATACCGGTATTTTCAGTAAAGAAATTATAGAGAATTTTTTAAAGATTAATCCTGATTGTTCTGATGATTATATAAATATAATATCTGAATATATATGTGAAAAATATAAAAATGAAACAAATATATATATTGAAATGGCAAGATGTAATTTAAACAGAGATGTAAAAAAATCAATAAAATATCTTGAAACTTATAAAATTAACGGCGGAGACAATCAGGATGTCTTGATGCTATTGTTAAAACTTTATAGGGAAAAAGGAAGTGTAAACAAAGCAATTAAACTGGCTGACAATATAAATTTTAATAATAATATTGAAATAATAGAAATAATTTTTAATATATATTTATCAGGTAAGATTTGCGAAAAAAATAAACAAAAATTTAAAAACATTTTTATGGAAATTGATAAATATAATTCTAATGACAAAAAACAATTGTTGAATAAAATGGTAATGGAATTATTAAACAAAGTTAGGAATGAGAATTGCGAGCATTTAATATTAACAATAACAGAAAATTTGAAAAATTTGAATTCAATAAATAAAAAATATATAGCGGATATAAGAAAAAATTTTTTAGAATGTCATCTGGATTCGTATATGGGAACGGCAAATAATATTTATATGAATGCAATTATAAATGTTATAAAATCAAGCGACGATGATTTTCATGTTTTATTTAATGAAAAATTTGCTGACAAAGTAAAAGAATTAAATATTTATAATGAAACGAAGAAGAAAAAGATATTGAAGATATTTAAGAATAATCAGGATATTCTTACTGAAGGCAATAAATGGCAGATAATAGAATCTGTAATGAGCTGTTATAAGAATGATTTTTTAAAGACAATTGAAATGCTGTGCGGTTTTATAGCCGCCGGTAAATATTTTGACGGAAAGTTGTCGGAAAGATTGGGATTGGTTTTAAGAGAAAAGAACTTTTCGGTTAATGAAAAAACCGGGATGATAAGAATTCTTAAAAAATATTATAAGAAAACCAAAAATGTTAAATATAAAAATATATTTTTAAATGAAATTGAAATATTGCAAAATAAAGTTATTTTAAAATCAAAACCCAGAGCTATCATGGTTTTGCTGAGAACAAATGAGATAATCGAAGCAGATTCTGAACTTTACAACTTTGTTGTTTCAAACATGCCGTATTTTGAAGAAATAACATGGCAGACAGAAGATGGAAGTTTAAATAATAAATTTAAAGAATTGACGGATTTAGCGTATAAATATAACGTAAGACAAAATATTATTACACTTGTTGATGAAGATTTAATATCTGATGAAAGTAAAGAAATCGCAGATGATGGGAAAGGCAAGTTCGATCGAACAGAGGATGCGGCTGAGCAAAAAATCGTTTGTTCAAAGGGAACAAAGCAGTATAAATATGATTTATTTTATACATCCCCATGGACGAGAATATGCTTAGATTTTAAGCGAAGTATAAGAATTAACAGTTCATCAAATCAAATAGACATCAAAAAATATAAATATGATGAAATTTGGAATTGTAAAGAATTAGTTGATTACAGGAAAGAAATCATTAACAATGATTTCTTTAGGCAGTTTAAAACAATAGATGCCGACAAGTATGAAACTGAAGACGGCAAAATAAAAAAATTATTGAAAATATTTAACGCCAATCAGGATATGCTTACGGATAGCAATAAATGGCAGATAATTGAATTTTTGTTATCTTTCTATAAAAAAAATATTGTAAAAAAAATTAAAATGTTATGCGATTTTATAAATAACATAAACAGTTTTAATTGGAAATTGTCAAAAGAATTGGCGATCTTGTTGAGAGAAAAGAACTTTTCGGTTGATGAAAAAAGCAGCATTATAAGAATTCTTAAAAAGTATTACAAGAAAACCAAAAGCGTTAAATATAAAAATATATTTTTAAATGAAATTGAAATATTGCAAAATAAAGTTATTTTAAAATCAAAACCCAGAGAATTGGACGTTACGGTGACAACAAGGTGTAATTTGCGTTGTATAATGTGCGATATTCATGATTTGCCTGATTATACTGTTGATAACAAAATTCATGGGTATATAAAAAAAACTTTGCCTTATTTGGAAAATATAGTATGGAAAGGCGGCGAGGTTTTTTTATATGACAAGTTTTATGAATTTGTTAATATTGCCAGCCGATACGGCGTACTGCAAACGATAATAACAAACGGATTGTTTCTAACAGATAATTGGGTGGAATTAATCGTTCAATATAAAATAGAACTTGTGATTTCAATAGATTCCGCTGATAAAAAAATATATGAGGGAATCAGAAAAGGTGCAGATTTTAATGTTTTAATAAATAATTTAAAAATATTAGAAAAATATTACAGTCAAAATGATTCATTCAGATATAAGATGGCTGTTGTTGTAATGTCTGTTAATTATAATCAAATTGAGCAATTGATAAATTTTGCTATTTTACATAAATTTGGAAGTATACATTTTCAAGCCTGTACAAATTGTAAGAATAAATATTTATTATTAAATGATTCAAATAGAAAAGAAGTTATTGAACAAATAGAAAAGTATAAAAATCAATATCGTAACAAGATTACAATATTTACGGATGCGACTTTGGATATAAATTATTTTAACCAAATTCCCAAAACTGCAGAATCTCAGATTTGCGGATGTAAAAAAAATACGCATAAAAAGAAAATACAAAGTTTAAAGAAATTTTGTTACAGACCGTTTTTTAAAATTGCGTTAAATTCTGAACAGAATAATATTAATTTTGGTTGCGGTTGTACAAGCATTGATATTTCAAAATATCAATATGACGAAATTTGGAATTGTTCAGAATTGGTTAAATACAGAAAATCTATAGTAAGTAATGATTTGTCAATTTGTAAATTATGAATGGCTTTAATGTATTTGGAGAATAAAACGACAATGAAAATGGCAGATGCCGTAAATCAGAGAACAGAAGAATTTAAAAACATATTAAAAGCTGGCGTTTTTAATAAAAACGACATAGAGGAATTTTTAAAGTCCGGTATTGTTTGCAGTGATGCTTGTATGAGTTTAATAACCGATTATGTTTGTAAAAAATATAAAAATGAAATAAATATATATCTTGAAATAGCCAAAAGATACTTAAATAAAAATATAAATGAATCTATAAAATATCTTGAAATATATAAATCTAACGGCGGTAAAAATCAAGATGCCTTAATTTTATTAATGAAACTATACGTAAATAAAGGCAGTACCGGTGAGGCAATAAAAACAGCGGAAAATATAAATTTAGATAATGAGCATATAACAATAGAAGAAGTTTTTGCCGTATGTATGTTATTGATTGCAAACCCAGAAAAATTTAAACGAAAATTTAGTGATATGATAAGATGCGTTGATAATTATAACAACGAAGATAAAGAAAAATTTTTGAATCAGATATTAACAGAAATATTAAAGAAAATAAAAAATGAAAATTGTGAAAATTTAATATTTGCGGTGTTGAAAAATTTAAACAATTTGATTTTAATAAATAAAAAACTCCAAATAAAACAAGTTTTAAATTATTATTTGGATTTATATATGCGAATGACAAACAAAAAGATGCAATTAAAAGTAAAAGAATTAAATATTTATAATGAAACGAAGAAGAAAAAGATATTGAAGATATTTAAGAATAATCAGGATATTCTTACTGAAGGCAATAAATGGCAGATAATAGAATCTGTAATGAGCTGTT
>Ga0302245_1001018_pt1 | contig 20515 bp, 15 predicted proteins | sample AAG_UR_Thr_MG_FD_193512 | JGI IMG/M metagenome (GOLD analysis project Ga0302245, IMG submission 193512) | Enriched activated sludge microbial communities from anaerobic digester in WTTP, New Holstein, Wisconsin, United States - AAG_UR_Thr | ecosystem: Engineered > Bioreactor > Anaerobic >... | reverse complement strand
ATCATTGTATGAAGGAGTGAAGGTTGTCAATACCTTGAATTTACTGATATTTCAGCAATTTCAGGGAACTTTCTCTCCTTTATTTATGAATAATTCAGGTTAGAATATTAGCTTATGATAACCTACAACATTCGAGTTTTTGCATTTACAATTTTGGGATTCGCCTTTTGCACATACATTATCATTTTTCTTTCAACTCAAAATTTAGAGAGCATTGACTTCAAAAAGGCTTTAACTCATATCTCAACGACAATATCAATCAATGTGATTTTTTGGTCGTTGTTCATTAAGTGGTGTTGGAAATGGAGGATTTTTTATCCGTGGTTAGTTCCTTTTCCTAATTTATCAGGCACCTGGAAAGCAGAATTAAAGTCAAATTGGCAAAACAAGTCATTAGACCCAATTCCAATAGAAGTTAAGATAATCCAGAATTTTTTTAACATTCAAATTCTCATTAAAACTAATGAAAGTAGAAGTCATAGCATTGGGGCTTCTTTTGACATTGACAAAGACCGTGGTCTACAACGAATTGTATATTCTTATATGAATACCCCTAAGTCAAGTGTTAGAGACAGTAGCGAAATCCATTACGGAACAGCACTATTAACATTTGATGGATTTAAAATAAAAGAAATGGAAGGACAATATTGGACTGATAGGGAAACAACAGGAGAAATTAAGTTGAAAAGAAAAACGTTGTCTTGTCTTAACCCCCTATATGTTGGACAGATTTATTAAAAGAGTTTAGTACTTCTTGTTTAATGTTTCCGTTATTTTCATTCATCAACCGATTAGCAAAGGTAGCCGTATCTCCGGATTTGTCAAGAGCAAGACCAGTGTCCCCGCAACCCGACACTCTTGACAACTCCTCCGATACTTCCGCTGTCAGGTGCATATCAGATGAGAATGACATATAATATTCATTCCATTTTTGCATCGGAGTTTTTCTTTTCAGGCTGCCGTGTTTGCGTTTATTGTTATAATGATCCATATAATCAGCTAATGTCAGTTTGCCTTCGTAATAGCTTTCAAAATCAAAGCGTTTAATGACCTCTCTTTCAAGTATGCTGTGGAAAGCTTCAATGTACGAGTTTTCCTCGGGAGTTGCGATGTGGGTGAACTCCTGGTTTGCTTCAAGGTAGCGGAGATAATGCCTTACTTTGTTTGCAATAAACTGTGATCCATTATCATTGCGTACGGTAACTCCCTTGAGACCATGAGTAAGATCAATCCGGCTTATCATCTTGATCACATCTATTTTTCTTATGCTGCTCTGGAATATCCAGTCAATGATCCTGCGGGTATAAATATCCATTAAAGAAAGCAGGTAATAATTTTTACGTTCTCCTTTTACCCAAATGTATTTAATATCCCAGCATAAGTACTCCATTGGACGGGTGGCTGTTATCTTGCGGAACTGGACAAATTCCCTTTTACCATGAGTCTTAATTGCATACGCCGGACAATCTGACCACATTACGCCGGAGTAAATTGACCACATCAGAGTTGGTGTTTTAAAAAGAGCTTTCTCACGGCAAAAAGTGGTTAAACAAATTTATTTATTTCAATTTAATATTTCCATCTTTTTTTGAGTGTCCCTGGTTTTTCTCAGCGATTCTCCCCTGAGTTCAATCCGGTGTGCATCATGAACGATCCTGTCAAGGATTGCATCCGCAACAGTTTTCTCTCCAATGACTTCATGCCAGCAGTTAACCGGGAGCTGTGATGTAATTATCATTGAAGCTCTTTTATGCCGGTCCTCAACAATCTCCATTAGTGCTGACCTGTTCTGACTGTCGATCGGCAACAGACCAAAGTCATCAATAATAAGCAGGTCCTGACGTTCGATCTTTGATATTTCCTTCAGATAAGATCCATCAGCCTTACCCATTTTTAACCTTGAAAAGAGCTTTCCAAGATTTGCGTAATAGACCTTAAATCCAAGGGTACAAGCCTGATGACCGAGTGCTGTGGCGATGTAACTTTTTCCTATTCCCGTGCTGCCGGTAATAATTATGTTTTCATGTTTTCGTACAAAATTGCATTCGGCAAAACGCAGTATCTGACCACGATCAAGATTACGTTCGGCCTGGTAATCGATGCTTTCCACGGATGACTGGTAACGGAACCTGGCGTTTCGCAACCTCCTTTCAATGTTACGGTTCTGCCTGTCATCCCATTCTGCTTCAATGAGCATATTTACCAGTTCATCCCCCGAGAGGCTCGTCAATTTGTTATTTTCAAGGCTGGTCTCGTAAGTCCTGGCCATACCCCATAGATGGAGCTTCTTTATTTTTTCAAGTGTTTCCTGTGTCATCTTTTACTCATTTAATAGATTACTTTTTATTGATAATAAGTCTCTCCCCGGATGTTTTCATGTGCAGGGATCTCAGAAGTTATCTCTGCAAAGGTGAGTATGTCATATTTGTTCTCAAGGATTGATTTGATGGCGTGATAAGAGTAATTTTCATACTCTGTTGCTCTTTTACAGGCATTGATAAGCCTTTCCCTACCAACCTTGCGTTCATACCCCAAAACTCCCTGGCATGCCTTGTAGGCTTGTTCCGGGTGGGCTTTGCTGTCCATCAGCCGGGTGATAAATACTTTAACTGTATTATCAATTGATTCCGCCCATTTGATAAATCTCTCCGGATTCCACTCCGAGAGATACCTGTGCGTGCTTGCCAGGTGATCCGGATTTGTTGTATAACCATAAGGCTTGCGATCCCTTTTATGGCTGGCTATAAGAACATAATTATAGAAGATCTCAACATGAGTGGTTGAGTACATTGTTTTTACCTTCTTGCCGATATAACCGAAGGGAACGCTGTAATAATGCTTATCCTCCTTCAGGCACATATGACCGTTTACCGATACCGAAGAGTATTGCTGGCGTTTGAACTCAAACCCAAGTGACGGCAGCTGGCCGAGTTCTTTTCGTTCTATTTCTTCAAACAGCTCCCTGCGGCTGTAAGGGCGGTGAGAAAACCTTGTCTTATTATAGATCTCCAGTGCCTCCCATATTGCCCTGTTCAGCTCTTCAAGACTGTGAAAGACCTTTCCTTCAAGCTGGGCGTAGATGCGTCTGTAGGCTATCCTTACCGCTCCTTCAACAAGTGATTTGTCTTTAGGACGATATGACCTTGTCGGTAAAATGGTAGTACTATAATGAAGGGCAAAGTTCTCAAAGGCCTGGTTCAGCGTCGGTTCATAAGGTGAGCTTTTAATTACGGCACTTTTCAGATTGTCGGGAACAATGGCTCTGGGAACTCCACCATAATACTCAAGAGCATGCTCGCAGCAACTTATGAAGTCTTCCTTGCGCTGACTCAATACCGCTTCGACATAGGTTAGCTGACTGGCACCAAGGACAGATATAAAAACTTCAGCTTCAGTAATCTCTCCCGTTTCCTCATCTACAATGTTAAGCTTCTCTCCTGCAAAGTCAATAAACATCTTATCCCCTGAAAGATGCTCAATGTGCATGACTGGATTAGTTCGTTTTAACCATTGCTGGTAATGATATTTGAACTGTGACAACTTGTAACCATCGGGGTGTACTGCAATATATCCTTCCCAGAGTGCCTCTCTGGTTACTCCCCTTCGTCTGAGCTGTTTCTCTATAGCAGGGAAAAAGGCTTCAAGTGTTTTATATTTTTCACATGGTTCAGGCACCAGGTTCTCTCCGAAGAGCCGGTCCAGCTCTCGGTCACTGAGTGCTTCAATATCTTTTATGGTAAGTCCGAGCCGGAGATATATTTTAAGGTATTTCTTTAATGTGTTCCGTGAGACACCTGTCAGAGTGCTGATTTTTAATTTTTTCTCACCTTGAGTGTAGAGTCTTAGAATCTGTCTTAGTTTACTCATGTCTGTTTTTTTATTTGCCATAACCCAGCTGTTAGTAATTAAAAAACAGCTAACGTCACAGCTTACTTTTTAAACATGAGAACCGCTCTTTTCAGGTGGTCAGTTTACTCCGGCGCGAGGTGGTCAATTTGCTCCGGCGCAGGGTGGTCAATTTGGACCGGCGTGAAGTGGTCAATTTCACCGGCTCATGCAGTCTTAATCACTTTCCCAAGAAGCAGTTGATTCTCATCCATTAACCTGTACACTTTCTTGTGATTGATGATAAATTCAAGATCTTTTAGTTCTGAGGTTACATTCTGATAGCCATAGCAAACAAACTCGCCGCTGATGATTCTCTTAATTTCGTCAACAACAACATTATTGCTTACTTCTGTCCCATCAAGCTTTGGGGTAGTTAAGCTTGGCTGTATTCCTTTTCGATTATGAGAAGGTTTGTAGTAATAACTGCTTCGAGGGAGATTAACCCATCCAGCCAGTTCTTTCATTGATGTAGTTCCCTGATATTGTGTAATAATGCTCATCTTTTCTTCTGTCCGATAGGAGTTTTTTTTAAAAGCTCGGTTTTTACTTCGATCTCTAGAGCTTGTTTGGCAATGATCCTTTTGAGTCTTTCATTCTCCAGTTCAAGTTCACGAAGTTCCGGATCAATTTTCTTGTGCTTGTCCTTTAAACCGTAAATACCCTCCTGGAGATATTTACGCTTCCATCGGGCATACAGAGATGGTGCAATGTGATACTTTCTGATAGTTGAAGCTTGACCTTCCCGTTCACCTTCTTGAAGAATAGAGAGCCGTTCTTCAGGTGTAAATTTTCGTCTTTCTGTTGTCATTGTTCCCAAATTTAATCAGACCTAATTTGTTTTTCAAATTATGTCCAGCTATTTGGGGGGTTAAGACAGTCTAACAGCATATAAGTAATGGCTGGTTTCGTACTGATTACATATCTCTCTGACCCTTATTTTGGGTAGTGAGTCAGGATAGGAAAGCGCCCATGTAAACCACGACTCATATTCTTGGAACCTTATTGATCAAACAATACCTCCAAAACAAAAATAAATTACTATGTCCTTATCAGATTTCACAAGAAAGTTTTTCCTTAACAAATTCTTTCTCTTTGTTATACTATTAATTATAACATTGGGATTCTCATACTTGATTAATGGATCGTTTATTCCGGAAAATGACCACAAGAATCTTTGGTTTTACTCAGGGCTTCTAATGGTCTTAATATCCAGCTTTTTCATAGAGGAGTATTATACATCTCCAAGGAATATTCTGGCTAATCAGCTACCATTAATTGTAATCATGATTGCTGTAAGAGGCATCTTTACTGAAAATAATGATTTATGGCTGTGGTGGATTGGCTTCATCTATGTGCTTATAATAGTATCTATTTCAGCATTATCAATAATATTGTCTGATGAAGATAGAAGTCAAGACAATCTTAGAAACAGGCTATCAGTGATATTAAAAGATATAGCTGTGATATTTGGAAAGGGGAAATTTGCCTTTTCAGCCATGTTTCTTTATTTTCTTCTCACTTATTATGAAATCAATGATATTAAGGTACTTGGGTTAATGATTTTTTGGTGGATTCTAATAGTAACAGAACCCCATAAATTAGTGACAAGCATTAAGACCAAAGAATATGTTCCTAAAAAGGCTATAGGACACATATTAAGTGTTCAGTCAAAAAGAATATTCCTGGCAAAAGTATTTAGGGATTTTCTGACCTGTAAGAAAACTGATATTGTGAAATTTAAATATACAATGCAAGGTAGTTCAGAGACTATTTGTTATGGTTTTGTACTTGACACCTATATTCTCAACGACCAAAAATGGATAAAGGTGTTACTGATTAAGGAAGAGAAGGAGGACAAAACAAAGAAGGTAAATCTTGAAAAGGATATTCTTTATAAAATCGAAAATGATACTAATATTGAGGAAATTATACCACGTTTCGTAGGAGTAATTATCAAAGGAACTGATATCGGTAAGATAGTTTTTGAGTGCTATAATACATCGTCTATTCAAGAAGGAGATTTGTTGGAATTATCTGTTGACGGGAGGACTATCTATTATCAAATTATTGAGGGAGAAACTGACGAGGAGGTACTTGATAAAAAAAATGAAACCGGTTTTATAAAAGGAAAAGCAATTCAATTAGGCGCCTGGAATCAAACAGATTCTTCTTTTGAAAAATTTGGTTGGGTGCCTGAAGTTAATTCAATAGTTCTTAAAGCTAAAACTGACCATATCACTGTACATGAAATAAAGTATCCTGAATATCCTTTAGGCATAATTCCAAAAACTAGTTTACCAGTGATCCTGAATCTTAAAGACTCAGTTAGTCACCATTTGGCAATTTTAGGAGTTACTGGGTCAGGAAAATCTTTCATAACACATGAAATTATTAAAGGTCTGCTGACAGACACTAAAGTAATATGTGTCGATTTCACAGGGGAATATATCACGAAGCTTAAAGATTTGGATCCAAAACCAATCCTTCATGACAAAGCTGGTTTAGCCACTATTGAAGAACTAATAGCCCAGAAGGAAGATGAAGCAAGAAAATCAAGAGATAAAGGATCTGCATTAATTCTTGATTTGAAAAAGAAAATCAGCGGGCAACTTAATACTTATATTGAAGAGTTTTTAAAAAGCGATGGGAAAGTAGGGATATTTGAATTACCAGATCTATCAAATACGTCTTTCATACTAGAATTTACGCAGTTCTTCTTTGAGGATATATTCCTTTATGCAAAAAAGAATATTGGTGGTCCTCAAATTTGTCTGGTTTTGGAAGAAGCACATACTATAGTACCTGAGACCACATTTCTTGGTGACCTGGGTGATTATGGGAGCACAAAAGCTATAGTAAATAAAATTGGACAAATTGCATTACAGGGGAGAAAGTACGGAATAGGCTTGATCGTGATCGCCCAGAGGACCGCAAATGTGTCAAAGACAGTATTAACTCAATGCAATACCACAATCTGTTTCCAAGCTTTCGATGAAACAAGCTTCACGTTTTTAGGAAATTATGTTGGGAAAAATCTAGTGACCGCACTGCCAAATCTGCCGAAATATCATGCAATTGTCTCTGGTAAAGGTGCAAAATCGAATATTCCGGTTATAGTCGACTTAACTAGAACTGCAAAAGATTGATTTCTGCGCTTTGCAGTTTCATTTATAATCTGAATCATATAAAAGAGAAACAAAATATTCTTTTTTCAAGAAATTCGATTCCCTCTAGTGTTGGATATCAACAGGATATTATTGACGGGTCTAGTTTCACTATTTACAAAAGTGAAACTAATGAACAGTGGTTTATTTTTGAATGTTTGAAAATATTTCACTGAGATATTTCTTATTGTTTTCTATGAACAATATTCTGTTCTCAGAAAAATTCTCCCTTTTTACCCCTCCCTCACTCCATATTTTCGTCACTTTCTCGAAGGGAGTAATTGACAAGATATAAGCGGAGATATTTACCAAGATGCCAGTATTATTATTTGCTAAATCCGCATGGATCTTTTGTTCCAGCTCTCTCACATCATTCCTGCACCATAATACTTTGGGGTTATTGAAGTTCGTTTCTCCAAGCATAATACCCTTGGGATCAAGAAAATAAATATATTGGGTAACACCATCAACTACCCAGATAATAAAATCAGGATAAAATGAAGAGCTTTCCATGAAAAATCCAAAACCTTTCAATGAAAGATTTCTGAGAATAAAAACTTCCCTGCTGTTAAAGATTCCGGATTCAGTGACGAATTCGCGTAAGTGTTTTATAAAAGTTGTTTCCCCTTCGTTAAGTCTTGGGGGTACTATTTTTATTTCCCGATATTTTTTCCCCTCTGCAATTACCGCAATGGGGGAATATAAATGTTTATCAAAATGAAGTGAAGGCAGAACCTTGTTATCCTTATTATAAACCTCACAAATGTTGTCTTTCAGCTCCTTTATGATTGATTCATGCCTTTTGGGAACCCTTACGATCATCTTATGGTTCGCAGGAAATAATTCACTATGCGTGTCAGAGTCCAGCATATCATAGGTCAGAAATTCTGAAAGGAACCTCTTTTCTTTGTCTGCGTAAAATTTATGGATGTATTCCTTTATTATGTTTAATGCAACTCCTTGAATTCTACCAGAAATGGCATCTTCTAATCCGAACTGCCCTTTATGACTGTAAAGTGTAACATTTCCTTCCCGTATTATTTGTTTTAGTGTTTCCTTAAAGATCAACAGGTTACTATAGCCTTTCAGAAGTTTATACCTGTTAGCTTCAAGTAGTATATTTTCAAAGTCAATGAAGCCTGAATAGGTATGAAGGAAATTTTCTGAGTATGTCTCTGTATCTTCTGTAAGCTGATTATTAAATCCACTTTCTGCAACCATGATTCTGTTACGGAGATCAACCGTAATTCTCTTAGCTATTTCAGGACAAAAAGAAAGAGCAATTAAACATGATTTAAATTCATTCTCCCGGTCCTTTTTGAAGGAAAGTAATTTACCGTTCCATTTTTCTTCATTATTCAGCCGGATCTCGATCGGAAAATCGGAATAGTCAGGCACTTCCTTCTCAATTTCGGATAAAAACCGGTTCATATAGGAAGCATTAAGCCCCATAATAAAAATTGTTTGTAAGGCCCTTATATAATAGTCAGTTGCCTTTTCTTCTCTTTTCAGGGATAATTCTTTCCCTTTCAGTCTTACACCACGGCCGAAAAGCTGAATGATCTGTGCCCCTTCACTTTTCCCCATATTCATCAGACCCATGCTGGAAACCCTCCAGGAATTCCATCCTTCGATAAACTTCTTCGACCCGATGAGAATTTTAATTGAGGAGTCAGATTCTGAAATTGACTGAAAGAGAGACCTTGTAAATGCGTCATCCTGAATAGCTAAATCGCCGCCTGTATCAGCTTCAAGAGTTTTGGCATATTTTGGTACATCTCCAATATTAATCACTGCAAAATAATTCTCACTTGTCCTGGTTTTTAAGCCGATTTCTCCTTCCGCCTGTTTTATCTGCCATGCTTCAATATTTCCGATTCCGCTAAATACTTTTCCGAGAACAATTTCAGCCTGTGGCTTTTCACTTCGCAGGTATTCAAACCTGTGTTTAAAAATATCATCTCCGTTAGTGTCTCTGAATCCTGTGTTTTCAGCAAGAATATCATCAATAGTTTTTTGGAGTCGTGCAGGTTCGGTTAATACTTTTTTGAAAAACCTGATAATCCTGGTTACGTCTGAGATGCTTAATTTGTCATCTGCAGTAAGTGAGTTAGACCCTGAACTGATAACACGACTTCCAACAAAAACCCATAGTGGTTTCTCAATATTGTATTCTCTCAGTTTATCATGATATCTGTCAAATAATTCAAGCTGTTCGTAATATCCCAGAAGACTTGCTGACAATAACAACCAGTTCTGATCTTCACTGTATTCATTCTTAACGTCAATATTCAGAACAGAAAAATCTTTACCGTAGCCGTCAGTATAAAAATGCCGGTACGAATAATCAAATATTATAGACTTTGCGTATTCATTCAGCAGGAACTTATTTTTTCCTGTTATAACCTGGCCGAAAGTTGCAGAATACTCAAATGTAAAAGAATCTTTCCCTCTTGTAAGGTATTCCCGCAGAGATTTCCAGGTCTGTTCTTCCGACTTACTGCCTTTATGCCCTTCATCTATAAAAACGAGATTTCGCGATTCCGAGAAATAGTCAACATCTACACTTATACCTTCACCTTCTTTATTCTTAACAAGTTTTGTTATTTCAAGAATAAGAATTTCACCCTCCTTTGTTTTAAGGCTTTCCTCGCTACCGGAGTACAGTTTTGCCGGGATTCCGCTTTCAGTAAGGCTTTCATAATGCTGTCGGCTCAATCCTTCATTAGGTGTTATAAGTATTATGTTCTCCCAGTCCTTGTTGTATCGCGTTATTTGCCAGTAATTACAGTGCATCAGTAACGTTTTACCACTCCCGGTAGCCATCCAGTATGCCAGTTTTTTAAGATCATTTTCAGTAAATTTTTCAACTTCTCTGAAATTACTGTCAGCTTCCAAATATTCATTCAGGGCATTAATCAGCAGATCTTTGTTATTGTGATATATGTCAAAGAAATATTCAGTAAACAAAAGTGCAAACCACTGATAGTATTTGAAAGAAAAGAATGGTTCTGCCCGGTTTTCCCTGAGTCTCTTTTCATATAACTGAATAGCTTCATCATACCCCTGTATTGCCCGGTCATCAATAAGTTTATCGGAATTGCTCATCAAGAAGCTGGCAAAATAAGTATATCCTGTTGCACTTACTCCCTGCTCTTTGTTATTGAACTCCTCCCTTAAAACTTCAAATTCCTCATAACCAAACTGCTTAAGGATATACCTGAATAATATTAGTTGTTTACTTAACTCCATTAGTTTCCTGTATCTTTCTTTTTCCTTTTTCTGTTGTGAAATACTTCTGGTTCCTATTGCTCAGGGTTTCAGGATTTGTCATCTGAAGAAAGCCTGTTTTTATCAGTGGTTCAATATGTCGTTTATAATTTTTGGAATGATTTATAAGTCCTATTTTATGTAATATTTCTGATCTGGGTCTGGGGACCACACAATAACTTAAAATCCTTATTTCTTTGGCACTTAAGATGGTTGTTTCTCCATCACTTTCTTTGGCACTTTCTCTGGCACTTTCTCTGGCACTTTCTCTGACACTTTCTTTGGCACTTTCTTTGGCACTTTCTTGGTCACCTACATGGTTACCTTCTTTGTTACCATTAATTAATGTTATAAAATCAGTGTTAACTTTAAGAACCGTAAGGAAATAAGTACATTGTTCGTCTGTTTCCATAACTGGAGGGGGAGAAGCATTGTCTTCCAGTGCTTTATAAATAGTTGGAAATCCGGTACCACGACCTTCAGTCAAATGAAGCTCTTTCAAAAAATCTCCTACTCTCCTGTTCCTGTAATCACGTGCCACTATTCTCCTGTTTTCAGCCAAAATTTTCGCAGTAACAGGTGGAACAGGGCCAGGGAAACTTAATATCTCAATACGGTCCGGCCATATCTGAACCTCAATTGGTTTTCCAATTTCATAACTTTTATGAAATACAGCATTTGCCAATGATTCTTCAATAGCGTCATAGGGGAAATTATAAAAACGCTGAGATTCAGCACGTCCTGTGATTTTTTTTACTTTTTCAGTAATAATATTGTTCCTGATGTAATCCAATGCATCGCGCAACTGAATATGTAAAGGTCCTTTAAAATATTTTTCGGAAAAAGCTTTCCCCGCCTCATCTTTCCTTAGTACCAGTTCAATCCAGGCTCTTTCAAAAAAACGGTGAGGCTCTTTTGAGAAAAACATTAGACCTGCATTTACCGGACGAAATGCTTCGTCAGGGCCTCGTGCAATGTTCATATGTTTGCACAAATCGGTGAAAGGCATCGTGGTGCTCTCTTCGGCAAGATCACTTTTGATTTCGTGCAGAAAATTACGTATAAGGCCAAGGTCAAGATCGTCGATACGGGTATTCTGATTAATTCGATCATCGAAGGGGACACGGGCAGTAAGTTCCTGCAACCTTCTTAGTTCTTCACCCTGTGCCCTGATACTTCTTGAACCGCTCCTGATAAAGAAAAATCTGTTTTGTATTCCCCGTTCACCAAGACTTTCGGGAGCTGAATATGGTCGCATATCCCCTGCAGGTGCATATATGATCAGTATATGTTTTTCCAGAAACAAATATGGTTGTATTACAGGCATATAATTGGGCTGAAGCTTATGGCAAAGGCCTGTTATTTCGCCCTGAATCCTGTCTATCTGGTCCGGATTTAGACCGGCGGGAGGTAATACAGGCCGTCCGTTATTTTCTTCAATGCCCAGAACAATATATCCTCCACCCCAGTTATTTATATCATTAGCAAAAGCGCTGAGCGAATGGATAACATCTTCAGGATTCCAGCCACGTTTAAATTCGAGGCGTTCCCATTCAATCACCCTTCCGTGAATAAGTTCATCTATATTAATAGCGAGAGCCATTAATTGAGCATTTTATTTTTAAATACTTCTTCAATCGGCTGATAGCCATCAATATGTGCCTGATCATTAATATAAAGCAGGTCATATTTGAAATATGCCAGCTCCTTTTTCAGCGCCAGGCTATCAGCCGTGTAATCATCCGGTGTCCAGCCTTTCACATTTCGCCAAATAACCAGAATTTTCTTATTCGCATTATTGTTACCGTAAATGAATTGATACATCCTGCCGTTGATCTCTTTGGTTATACATTTTTGCATATGAAGCCCAATAAGGTAGTTAAATGTTTCAACCATATCAACAGCCATTTCCGTGTCATAGGTAAATCCGTCCCAGACCTTTAGCCTGTAGTCCCACGGATCTTTCATTGCTTCGGTGTTGACCAGGGTGTTACTTTCCTTAGTTTCAAATTCGAGGAAGTATTTTGGGATATACTGATCGAATTCCAGCGCTTTCTGTACCGCATCTTCGGGGGCATTGAATGCAATATTCTCAAGAGCTTCTTCATATTGTTCCAGACGCTGGTATTTAAAAAATATACCAGTACCATTCATGATACCATTTTTAGGTTTACCGTCTTTCCAATCAAATGAGTATGCAATTTTCTTTATGCGAGGGATAATGACAGTAAAAACATAATTACCTTGTTCAATCAGAATACATTTTCTATCACCTTTGTCTTCATTATTTAATATTTGAGTTGCGTGAAACGTAGTTCCAGATCCAGCAAAATAGTCAAGAATATAGCCGGAATTATTCTTATTTAAAGATATATACAGAGTGTCTCTAACTGCATATATTGATTTAGGATAGGAGAATGGATTATAGCTTCTAAACAGATTTTTCAGTATACCTGTACCATGTTCAGTTGAAGAGTACCTTGCATCAATCCAATTTGTCGGAGGAATGGAACCTTCAGGTGGTCGATATTTATAATAAACAGTGTAATTATTTGAATTCTTTTCTACTTTAAGCTCACTAAGGTTAGATTTTATCCTGGGTAAGCCCCACCTCCATCTTCGCTCTGTACCATTTTCATCAATAGGATATAGAGCTATTTCATCTTTTCCTGGTTCTTCAATGTTAATCCAAATCTTATTACCATCATCCCAATCCATCGAGGGCACACGAAGGTTGCCTTCTTTCATGTAGATTGGGAAATAAGCTTTTGGACTGTCTTTTCGTTCTGAATCAGAACCACGTTTCCTTAATAACTCCCACATATATAGGCCCTTAGAATCCTTAAGGCTGTATCGTTTGTTTTGCCTTTCGGTTCTGTCAAAGGTCCCGACAACCGATTCAGTTGATTTTGACACAAAAATTCCATACTCATGAGAAATACCAAAGCCAGATGGAATTGGACGACCAGATGGATTATTGCGTATTACAACCACTCCTAGAATACCATCCTTACCAAAATTTTCAAGCAGTATATTATATAATTCCCTTTTCTGAAAATCGTCAATTGTCGCACAAAGAATCCCTAAATCACTGAGTAATTTGCGACTCTCAATCAATCGATCATTAAATAATGTTGTCCAACTTGACAATTTATATCCATTTTTATATAAAATTTCACTAGCATCAGTGTTATAAGGAGGATCAATATAAATACTATCAATCAGTTCATTATATTTATTGTGTAGTTGAACAATGCCTGAATAATTATCTGTGTGGAGCACTAATCCATTTGAAATACTCTCCAAATTAATATATAAAGACAAATTATTTAACAGTCTGTATTTAAACCTTATATCAAAGTAACCTGTATCAACTGGCAGTTCTTTCCAGCTATGTAAATCAGCTTTTAGAGCATCGACTGACAGTTTTTCAGGTACATTTTCTTTTCCGAATAGATCTTTCCATTCAGCAACTTGGTCATTATTATTAATAACTTCTTCCAATATCGGCCGATACAATTTTTCATCGTTTCCCAAATATTCAACCAGTCTGTTAATTGTAATTACCCACTCGGTACTTATTACAAACTTTTTCTTCTCCCACAGTTTCTTCTGAAAATCTTCAATCTGGTGTACAAAGTCAATAATGATATCGGCAATGGATTTAAACACTTTGATAGTCCTAAGATTATGTTTCAGCCGTCCAAAGTGCTCCTCAGTATCAGTTACGTACAGGTCATCCACATTCACCAGTTCGGTCTTAATATAGAAATCCAGCTCCCTTGCTAAAAATGCTTTCAGGTTTTTGTGAACAAAGAAATCGTATTGGTTCTTACGTGTGTAATGGCGAAGTTTCTTAAGGAGGAGAGGCTTTCCATCCTGTTCTTTCCATAGATTTGCAAAATGCGGATTAGCGCTGAATTCCTTTTTCAGAAATTCAAAGGCAATTTCATCGAGTGTATCCTGCTTATTATTACCTTTTATTTTGGATTTTTCAGAATCATCAAGAGGCCTGTATTCAAAATAAAACGTCACTTCTTGATCGCCAATTTCGGGTTTTTTGTTTGCAAGGATGAAATTCAGATCCTCGTCATTTTCCTTAATTTCAGGAGATTTTCCGGCAAGCATGAAAAAATTAGGTTCATCAGCCTTTACATTGCCCTGTTCAAGCTGAGCATTGTGTAATTTAAAATGTACCGTAAGTGTTCCTGTGTGTGTATCTACCCTGAAAGCATAATGCTGAAAGGTTTCGGATGATTTAATATAATACTGATCGTGGTTGGCCCAATAAAAATGTGTCTCCTCGCCATTATAGGGAACAACATATTTTTCATTCTTGCCGAATCTGCGTTTGCTTATGAAATCACCTTTATCATAATACCGCGAAAAGAATTGTGTCAGGTGGTTATAAATCAGATTTTGTGTCTCCTCTGAAACCTTTACATCTTTTGCCTTTACAGTTAGATCATGATACAATCTGAACTTGTCCGGGTATAATTTTTCAAGAGTTGCTTTATCTGAATCTGCTGCTGCCAGCCAGCCTTTTATGACATCATCTTTTTCAAGCTCCTTTAATTGCAGACCAATGCTTTTTGTCTCATCATCAGAAATTGTCTTAAGTTGTTCCGTCACCTTTTCAACTAAAAGCTTGTCGATGAAGTTACGGATCTCTTTTCTTTTGTAATGCATGATCTTATATATGCCAAAATCGAGATCCTGTGTTTCAAACTGAAATATCTCATTCAGAAATGATTTCAGCTGGTCAAGAGGAGTGATATTACCTGCCATTATTTTTTTCGGAATTTAATTCAATCAATAAATCCTTTACTTCTACGTCAAGGATTTTCGCAATTTCATAAAGCACTTCAAGCCTGGGTTGCTGCCTGTTTTGAACATAACCGTTCACCATGTTATAGCTTTTTCCCAGCTTTTCAGCTAGCCATTTTTGTTTAATCCCCTTTTCTTCGAGGACTTGCTTTATACGATTCATCGTAAAAAGTTTTATGCAGCAAGTTAGTCAAAATGTTAAATATCTCGTTTTTTAATATAAAAAATGTATTCCGGCCTATAAGTTGTTTCAGCAATTAAGAGATTTCAAATTAATAATTTGCGGATCGTGAATAAAATTCAGAAGAGCCATTTTCTACCCAGCCATCATTTTCTTCACAACTTTACTAAATACCAAGTTATTAAAGGTTGGTTAATTCTCCTGGACCATAATAACTATCGGCATTACGCAATGTATCTTATCTTTGATTTTGCTAGTCTTTTCCTGGATTTGGTTCCGTTCTTAGTAAATGATGCATTTGAATCATACAATTGATTATCAGAAAAAAGCTGGCTGAAATACTTCCTATTAATATCTACCTTTGAGTATTAAATTGCTATTACCGATAGAATTGATCACTAATTACCTCAATGAAATTAAAAATCATATATGTGTTAGATGTCGGAAACTATAAATACTAAATAAATGGCCCTTTTGAATGATATCCTAGAGTGGACTGCATCTCTTCCTGCATGGCAAGGGGATGCATGCCGTCGTCTTTTTATAAAAGGAAACGGATTAGAGATCAACGATTATTCGGAACTGTATGCGCTTCTCAAAATCGAAAATGGTATAAGAGTAAGCCAAGAATTAAAGTCTGTACCATTGACTAGAGAGCATTTGCCTACTAAACCGGCACCGGGAGAAAAGATTACGCTGGTTGCTTTGCGAGAACTAAGGAATGTTAATCAGATCCCGGATGATAGTATTCTGACATTTTCTGAAACTGGCATGACAGTAATTTATGGCGGCAACGGATCTGGAAAATCAGGGTACGCTAGAGTGATGAAAAGAGCATGTCGGGCACGGGATCAATCTGAACAGATCTACCCCAATGCTTATGATCCCAAAGCGGTTTCCAGAGTCCCAACTGCAACGTTTGTTACTAAGGAGGCTAATAGTTCGAAAGAAATATTATGGACGAATGATACGATATCACATGAAAGTCTTTCTACAATATCTGTTTTTGATGCGAAGTGTGCTCGATCATACATAAATAGTGAACATGAAGTCGCTTATCTTCCATATGGTCTTGATATAGTAGAGAACCTTGCAAACAAGGTACTTCCAACGCTCTCTGGAATGCTTGAGACAGAAATAGATAGTATCGACATTGATATTCTCCCTTTTAGTCATCTGCTGGGAGAGACAGAGGTTGGCAAAGTAATCAGAGAATTGTCGGCAAAATCTGATGTGGATATTATTTCAGCTTTAGGAAAGATTACGGATAAAGATTGTAATCGGATTACTCAACTTGATTTAGCGCTAAAAGAAACTGATCCCATTTCTAGGGCTAATGAATTAAAGCTTTCAGCTTTACGTCTTAAAGGCTATGCAGAAAAACTTTCTATCCCGCTCGACTTGTTAAGTACTGACATGTTTGAGAAATTACAAAAACTTATTAATGAAAAGAACGCCGCAGAAGTCGCTGAAAAAATTGCTGCAGACAAGTTGCAAGCAGGCGAGAATTTATTGCCTGGAACGGGTAGTCAGGCATGGATACTCCTTTTTGAAGCTGCAAGACGTTATTCAACTGAAATTGCGTTTACCGATTCCGAATTTCCACCCTTATCTGAAGACAAAGTTTGTCCATTGTGCCAAGAACATTTGGGGAAAACAGGAATCCAGAGGCTTAAAAGATTTGATGAATATATCAAAAACGATGTGGCAAAAACTGCAGAGGCTGCTCGGAGAAAGGTAGAAAATGCAAAGATTAGTATCGAATCTACTGATCTAAGGATTATCCCTGAAGAAGCCCTCACTGTTGAGTTGAATGGTCTGGATAAATCACTGACTCACAAAATTGAAGAATTCCAAGTTTCTATTGAATCGATCAGGACTTCGATAGTGGAATGCCTGAAAAACTCTAAATGGACCGAGATGACAACCTTTGGTAATTCTCCTAGATCACGAGTTAGACAACTTGCTGCTCATCAGCTAAAGACATATCGTACCCTGATTAGAGCCACAAATGAAGAACAAAGGAAGGAACTCAGAAATGAATTAAACGAGCTTGTTGCTCGGAAAAATCTAGCAAGTAGCTTGAAAGCGGTCCTTGAATTGCTTGATCGAATGAAGAAAAAGGAATTGCTTGAAGGATGCCGATCAAGTTTACAGACTCGTACTATTTCTGATAAATCAAAAGAATTGGCAACAGCAGCTGTTACCAGTGAGCTCAAAAAGGCTCTTGATCAAGAGTTCAAGAAATTAGGCATTGGACACATTAAAACGAAGTTAAAGGAGCGAAGCATCAAAGGAAAGATATTCCATCAGCTTTTACTTGATCTACCAATTAATAGTAAGATAGATGAAATCTTAAGTGAAGGGGAACAGCGTGCGATTGCGCTCGGCTCATTCTTCGCAGAGTTGGTTATAGCTAACCAGTCGAGCGGTATTGTATTTGATGATCCAGTCTCATCTCTAGATCATTGGCGTCGTCGTGATGTTGCACGAAGATTAGTGGAGGAGGCAAAGAATCGACAAGTCATTGTATTAACCCATGATACTTCATTTCTCGGCCAGTTATGCGATGAAATTGAAGCTGCAGGAATTCCAAATTTAATGTCTTTTTTAGAGTGGCAGGGAGGCTACCCTGGTTATGTGAACAAGGGTCTGCCTTGGGACCATCAAGGTTATAAAGCTCGAATTGATTCTCTTGAACATGCACAAAGCGCGCTTGCCAAAAATTGGCCATTATATCCTGGAGAGAGAGAAATCAACGAAATGAGGCATCAATACGATAGACTAAGAGCAACACTTGAACGGGTTATTCAAGACGTAGTTTTTAATGGAGTTGTAAAACGATATAGAGACTGGATACGCGTGGATAATCTTAAGGAGGTAGTTGGCTTTGATCACAAGGAATATGAAGCGATTGATAAGCTGCACAAAAGATGTTGTGAAATAGTAACCGCTCATGATCACTCGTCGGATAAAGCAGCAGTTATTCCCACAGCAACCGATCTCGGGAATGATATAATTAAGTTGAAAACGATTGTCGAAACAATAAAGGATAGGAGGAAAATGAAAACGCCACAATAGTCAAAGAATAATCCAAGTATCTGGGGTTTTAGATTGACAGAGTTATAATAGAACCTAAAAAGGCACAACCAAGGAGTTCTCTACGGGGTTAGTTATACTTATATATCCTAAAAATAAATTCTTATGCGCGATCAATACATATTTGACCTACCGATATACCGGAAAACAAAGAATGATTTTGATGCGGAAATAGAAACACATATTGCGAAACATATTGAATGGATTATCTCCCATGATCCTGAACAACGGCCACTAAGTCACGAAGTCATACTAAGGGTACGACATTCAATAATTGCTGAATTCGGTGGTACATGGCAGTTCAATCAAATTGTAGGATGGTTTCGACTTTATGTAGAGGGGAACACAGTTGGTTGTCATTTATGGTGGGTAGATAAACGTATAAACAGAAGAATGCGCAATAAACATCTTTACTTACAATCGCCTAGTGATATCCTTCACGAAAGGTTCACAAACGAATCATCGATAAAGATTTATGAGAAATTACTCCTACGTTTAAAAGAATTGTCTGAAGGTACTCCCTACAAGAACCGCTATCTTGATCTCGATGTGTTTCAACGTATTGGACCACACATTGATTGGCGAAAGCTTCTGTTTCCACATGCTAACCAGCAATAATCTTAATATTCAGGTATTTTAGATTTCGTGTGTAGAATTTTTTCATCAGAAAATTTCCCAATATACAATTAATATTATATTTGCCTGTATATGAGGCATATATAATATAAATGAGTCTTGCAAAATCCAAAACGGTTTGTTCAGGTATAGAATGGAATTCTATGCTCGGATTATTGGTCCGCTTAAAAAAGGATAACAGAACCATACCTTATCTCCTTATTGGTACCGGTTCATATCTTGGCCTCAGGGCAAAAGACTTATTGAATATCCGTTGGATGGATGTTCTAGGGAAGGAAGAAATTACTGTCACAGAAAGCAAGACCGGCAAAGTCAGAACTATTACGATCAATGAATCTCTGAAAGAAATTCTGAAATATGCTTCAAACCAGATAGCATTGTCAGGCCGGTTTAAAATTGATAACTACCTTTTTGCCAACAGAAAAGGTCAGAAATTTACGATCCAGTATGCAAACAGGCTTTTGAAAAGCACCCTGAAAACATATGGAATAAGAACTCAAAATGCCTCAACCCACACTTTACGGAAAACATTCGGCAAACGGGTGTGGGAAATGGATGGCCAGAGTGAGCGAAGCCTTGTTTATCTGTCTCAGATATTCAACCATTCAAATGTGGGCATAACAAGAAGATACATTGGTATTGTTCAGGAAGATATAAGGAACATTTATTTGAACCTGTAGCCGTAAAATTTCTTAACTAATCACGCTTCACAAGACCAGCACATTGAAAAACAAAATCGCAAAAGTTGCAGAAGTAAGTCTTAAGTATAAGACCAGAATCAAACCATCGGAGAGGGTAATAATCAAGTCATCTGCTGATGCCTATAATATATTCATCCAGGGGTGGAACCAGGACACCCTTGAACATGTTGAAGAGTTCAAAATATTATTACTTAACCGGGCAAATAAGGCCCTTGGGACTGCCCAGATTTCCCTTGGAGGAACGGCCGGAACCGTCACAGATGTTAAACTGATATTTCAGTATGCATTAAAAACAAATGCCCAGGGATTAATAATCTGCCATAATCACCCTTCAGGAAATAACCAGCCATCAGATTCCGATAAGAAGATCACACAAAAGATAAGGGAAGCTGCCGAATTGCTCGATATGCATCTTATGGACCATATCATAATAACACCGCATGACGGCTATTATTCATTTGCAGATGATGGATTATTATGAATTCAGATTATACAGAAAGGATAGGAATTATTAACCAAAACCGACGATATTATGCTTTTATATGACGGATTGTTTATACAATTGTTTCTCCAACAAAAATACAAACCAGTCAGAGGAATCTCTAACTGGTTGGTACTCAATTGTGGGCCCAGCTGGAATCGAACCAGCGACCCCCTGATTATGAGTCAGGTGCTGCTAACCATCTGAGCTATGGGCCCGAAATATCAGGGTGCAAATATAATATCAAATTGAAATATGTGCAAACCTT
>Ga0302245_1001013_pt1 | contig 20557 bp, 21 predicted proteins | sample AAG_UR_Thr_MG_FD_193512 | JGI IMG/M metagenome (GOLD analysis project Ga0302245, IMG submission 193512) | Enriched activated sludge microbial communities from anaerobic digester in WTTP, New Holstein, Wisconsin, United States - AAG_UR_Thr | ecosystem: Engineered > Bioreactor > Anaerobic >... | reverse complement strand
ATCGCGCTTTTTATGAGAAACCCCGATTTTGAGACTTTATGCTCGTTTTCGGGGTTTTGTTTCTGCAAAGATACAACTTAATAATTTATAAATCAAATATTTAAGCCTTTTCTGAAAGTGCCTAATTATTTATAAATCAAATATTTAAGCCTTTTCTGAAAGTGCCTTTTTAATTTAAAAATGTGCCCTGTATTAATTCAAAATTAGTTTTACTGTTTCATGAAATTCCCCATCCAATGAAACAACATCAATTAAGTACAATCCTTTCTTCAAAAGCTCAAAGTTAAGAGTAATTTTCTGTTCAGTGGTTTCGGTTTGAACCATAATAACTCCTTTGGTATCGAACACCTTTACTACACATGGTTTATCCGGCAGACTGAGCACGGCAATACCTGAGCTTGGGTTCGGACTGATATTCAATATTCTTTGCTTTTTAATAATATCACCCGTCCCATTAGCTTCGCCCGTAATTGAAATACTATCTATCTGCCACCATTTATAATTACCTGCTTCATAACGATATTTAAATCCAATGTAAACTGCTGGTCCTGAAACTGATGAAAGATCAATTTCTCCTGAAGATTTCCATGAGCTGCTTTCAGCAGGTTTTTCAAAATCAAGGCTTGTCCAGTTGGCTGTTGACGGATCGCCTATGCCGGGATAGTCAGTAGAATAGAATAATTTAAGGTAGTTATCATCATCGTCTGAACCATAATTCCACCATAAATCAAAAGTCATCACCTCATTTTGATAATTGTTGAAATTAATCGCCGGTAATATCAGCCAGTCTTCTTCGGTTTCACCTGAATTATGTCCGTTAATTTGTGCTGTTTTATTGGCACTATTGTAATTCCAGGTTTTTGTATCTCCTGACACACTGTAAACATAGCAATCTCCAAGGTCATTGTCAAATGATTCATTATATGGAAGTTCGGTTGTTGCCGGCAGAGCATAGGTTGTTGCATGTGCAGTAACCCCTGTGGAATAACTACTTCCGTTATATGACCATATTTTATAATAATAAGTAGTTCCTGCTTCCAGGTCTTCATGGTCGGCTGAGGTATTAGCACCAAAATACATTACGGTACCCCCACCGGTAATGGTTTGTCCCGAAATATGGGTATCAGGTTCAGAACCGAAGATCCCATCACTGCTCCAGGCAAGAACTACAGGATTTGAATTTGAATTGAGTTCCCAGCTCAGATTTATTTCTGACATACTGACTGTTGAAGCATTAAAGTTTGATGGATTGGCTATCATAGTTATTTCAGAAAGGCTCAGAATGAAGTCATCTATAGCAAGCCCGGGCGAGAAAGATTGTGTTTTTGCCCATCTTAACATTAAAAATTCTCCTGCACCTAATACTCCTGTATTTGCAAGAGGAATATTGACAAATTCTATGCGATTTTCTGGCAGATTCCCGTTCAAAGCCCCTTCAGTACCGGTTTGGGGAGCAACAAAAGTCAGATTTGAATTCTCTGTCCAGTTTCCTGTTTTAATATCTGTGATAATTGTTGGCGAAACAGCATAACTGAAATCAAGTGCATGTGCATTGGTATTTTGACGCCATTGTTCTCCGGTATAGCTTAAATAAATAGTTGATAGATTTATAGGCGAACCGGTATTGTTTTTAAACTGAACTCCCTGATAATAGTTTCTGTTGCTTGAACCTGAAATTGCACCCATAGCCCTGTCACTATTTTCAACAGTTCCAAAACTGGTAGCAAAAGCCGAATTTGAAGTTCCATCATTTGTAGTATAACCTACTACGTTTGGATCCCTGTCGCCGGGACTTTGCCAATACCAACCTTTAATTGTTTGGTTGTCAATCCATGGATTGCCTGTGCCACTTGAGGCGAGTGTATTGAAATCCTGATTATATACAAAATCCGGATCATTAATCACTAATGGAAGTTCAATATGAGGAGTGACTGTTCCATTGCAAACAACATTCACTGAAGCAGCTTCCGGTGAGCTTATTACAATTGTTTCGTTATTATAACTTCCAATTTCCAGATCTGCCATTAAACGCACATAAACTGGAATTCCTTCAACAACGCCATTAATTTGCTGTAGAACAACAGGATTTGCCGGAGTAAAACCTGTTCCGCTAACAGTTGAGATTTCATAATGCTCAGGGGGAGTGATTGTAATATTATCTGAAAGATTTACTCCGCTTACTGTAAAACTCAGTTCGTTTGAAGGTCCTTCGCCAATGTTATACGTAAATCCATATAAACTTATTGGGTCAACGTTGATCATTGGTGAGTCGGATTCATAAATATGAATGTCATCAACTCTCCATCGTGTTGGGTCAGTGGTTGAATAATATTTAAAAGCAATGAAAACCTGATTCCCGCTTATTCCTGAAACATCAATATTTCCGGAAAATGCACTTACTTCTGTGGTATTATTAATTCCTTCAGGTTGTTGAAAATTTAATTGAGTCCATGATGAATTCACAGGATTTCCGGTTCCGGGATAATCTGTTGAGTAAAAGAGTTTCAGATAATTTGACTCATTATTTATTCCATACTGTGCAAAGGTTGTGAAGTTCATAACTTCATTTGAATAATTATCGAAATTAATCCCAGGGAGAATAAGCCATTGTTCTTCAGGACTTTGCCCATTATGTCCATTAGCTGCAGCAGAATTAGAGTAAAAATACCATGGTTTAATTCCGGATACAGTATAGGGGTAACAAACTCCCAGATCACTGTCAAAAGGTTCAGAATAAGGTAATGTAGTATAAATGGGCTCACGATGGGTGGTGGCATTTGATGTAATTCCTGTAGAATAATTATCACCGCTTTTCGACCAGGCTTTGTAATAATATATGGTGTAAGGAGTTAACCCGGTGTGATTGAGTGTAACATCAGAACCAAAATACAATACTGTACCTCCGCCAGTGATGGGATCTCCTGCAGAATAATTACCTGTGGGGGTACCAAAGTTTTCATTATTTGACCAGGCTATTAAAACATTATCCTGATTGCTGTTTTTATCCCAATTAAGGTTAATTTGAGATGTGCTTACTGCAAGTGCTGTAAGATTTGCAGGAGGCAAAATTCCTCCAATTTGTGTTGCGCTTATCTGAACATTGTCAATTCGGTTATTGCCTGTTGCTCCTGTAGCACCATCCAGTGTGTAACGCAGATAGGCCACAGGTGCCGAGTTAAGATTTGAAAGCTCCAGTGTAACTACTGTTCCGGGACTTAACGAAGGGCTGATTATTTCTCCAAAGTTTGTAAAATTAACTCCATCAGTACTCCATGACCATTGGTTATTGTTAAATCCTGTTGCAGTTTTTTGAGTCCAGTAACTTAAAACCAGATTTTCAAATCCTGACATACTGAATTCAAACTGAATATAGTTGCCATTCATCTCATTACTTCGCAAACTAAGGGATGCACCGGCAGGATCGCCAATTAAGACATTTTGTGTGCTTCCGCCAAAACCATCCGTGAAATCCAGATTTCCCCATGTCCATGTTCCGGCGGTTATTGTGCCATCACCGGTACTTGCTGGTATTGGTGCATTCCACGGCGTACCGTTGGCACCGGTATTGAAATTCCAGTAAGCAATTAATTCCTGAGAGTAAGATGTTAAGCCAAGTAATAATAAAACCAGAATGAAACTGATTGCTTTAGTGGGTAAAACTTTTTTCTTCATGGTTATAAATTTTAATTAAATAATAAAGAAATCGTTAAAAAAATATGTGCTCATAAATATAGATGAATAGTCATCCAGGCTTTTAATTAAACATCAAAATTAATAATTAATCTGGGGTTGTTTTAGAATTTTGGTGATTTAATTTAAGGGGTTACTTGTTTTACAAATAGAAAAAGCCACCCGTATATTCCCGGGTGGCTTCCTAATTACTTGTAATTAAGTTCACTATGATAGAAAATCAGTTACCAAATTCATTATTTGTTAACTCAAATCTTAATTTTATTTTGGAGTAGGTGCTGAAAGTGGAGTCTGATCTTTTTCAGGTGTGGTTTTTGGTGTATTATCTACAACCTGCCCTTTGATTCTTAAAACAATAGTTTCTTTAGTTACAGAATTTGATGTAACAACAATTGTTTTGTTAATTGTGTGGGGCCTGTTCAAAGTTGTGTATCTTACTTTGATTTCAGCATTTTCGCCCGGCAAAACCGGCTCGCGGGGCCATTGTGGGATGGTGCATCCGCATCCGGCTCTTACATTTGAAAGTACAAGGGGTTCGTTTCCTGTATTAGTGAATGTGAAAACACAATTACCATCTCCGTTAAGAGGAATTGAACCATAATCGTGAGTTTCCTTATCAAACGATATCTGAGGACCGTTTACTTTTGGTTCTTCCTGGCTGAACCCTGAGATACTAAAAGTAAACATAATGAAAAGCGTACCAGCTAATAATAAAAGCTTCTTTTTCATAATTGTAGAGTTTAATTTGATGAATTGATAAATTTGTTAAATGTTAGAAATTATATTTTGAATAACGATAATTTTTATTAACTATTTTTAAATAGAGCCATCGCTTTTATTAATGTTTTTTTCCGGAACATTATCTGGAGGTGGCTCTATTACATTTCCTTTCAGTTTAAGAATTACTGATGGTTTGTTTACTGCATTTGATGTAACAACTATACTTCTGTATATTTTGTGAGGACGGTTAAGAGTTGTATATCTTACCTTGATACTGGCTGTTTCTCCCGGCATTAGTGGCTCGCGCGACCAGTCAGGAACTGTACAACCACATCCGGCTTTTACATTATTTAAAAGTAATGGCTCGGTTCCTGTATTAGTGTACTTGAAAATACAATTTCCGTCACCATACATATAAACATCTCCATAATCATGGATTTCCTTGTCGAACTTAATTTTTGGTCCATCTGTGGGGTCAGGTGTTTGACCCACTAATGATCCGGCTGAAAATTGAACTAAGGTCAGAAGGATGATTATGTATGGAAAAAATTTCTTCATAAAAGAAGTCATTAAAACGCAAAATTAATACAAGAAAATAAAATCCGTTAATTAATTATAAGAAAAAATGTTAAAAACAAAGTTTTATTTAAGAATAATCAGTTCACTAATTTTATGCCAGAACAATAGAATAGAACAACTTTTTTGTTTTTGGATGAGAAATCCATGCTTAATTTGTTCGCTGACAATGACATACAGTTAAGCACAGATGGTTTGAATTATTTTTTGCGACATGTATTAATACCCAAAAGTGCGTATAATCCACACCAGCCAAACAATCCGGTCAATAGCATAGCTGCAGCAACGATCCCTGCAATAATGGCTAAAGTACCGGTAAGTACTTTCATATATATTAAAACAGCAAGTACAACTGCAATTATATATCTGATAATTGCATCAATGGTTCCAACATTCTTTTTCATTTCGCTTATTTTTTGTTTACTACTTTATAAACAATTCAAAATTACTTAAGTTTGAAATGATGATCTTAAAAACCAAAGAACAGCACAAGTTTGCTGCCCTTTATTGTGACCCCGGAGGGATTCAAACCCCCGACTTTCAGAACCGGAATCTGACGTTCTATTCAGCTGAACTACGGGGCCAAACAGAGTACAAAGATAAGAAGGTTATGAAAATATCAGGTTCTTTTGCCATCCTAATTTCAAACCTCATCTTTTTTTTAACAGGTGTTGACCTGTGTAAGTCAGCTTAATTCAATGAATATCCTGTTTATAAGATAAATTGGAACAGGTTCAAAATAAAAATTTTCCGGTTTTATACCTTCCGGTACATTGGTAAGAATCTCGGTAGCCGGTTTTTGTATCTCGGTGAAATTCTGATAAATATCACCTTTTTCAGTTTTTCTGTTACATATTTTTCTGCTGTCAGTCAAAACATAATAAGGCTTTTGAAAATGCTGGCATAATAAGGCTAAAGGCAAAGTACCGGTTTTATTAACCAAATGATCAGGATATACGGCATCAGCACCGGTTATCATCATATCAGCTTTATTCATCCAACGCCCCGAAGCGGCTTCATTTATTAATGTAACCTGAAATCCGAGTTGTGCAATATATTTAGCCTGTAAAATCCCTTCTCCGACAGGTTCTGACACTGTTTGGATCACTGAAATATTTATCTTTTCTTCCTTCAGTTTATTAAATAATGAAAAGATTGAGCCGCTACGACTGTGCAGAAAAATTTGTTTATTGTTAAAATCAAGGGTTTTAACCATTACAGATGCAGCTTCAAGTATTTTATCCGACCATGTTTTCTGATAATCTTTAATAAATATTTCAAAGAACTTTTGCCTTTCTTTAGTTTTTTCAATTTTTTCGATAGCCGGCAAAACTTCCTTAATAGCGCCTGTAAGATGTTCAAACACAGCAAGATGCGGAAATGTCTCCAATATTTGCTCAAATACAGAGTTTAATTCATCGGTATGAATTCCAACATCTTTCTTAAGTTCTTCAGAAAGCCATTGTAATATTTTTATAGCAATTTCCGATGAACCGGATTTATTATCAGTAAGTATTTTATTGAGAATCATCAGAGTTCATATAAAAACAATTTTGAACAGGTAAAAAGTAGTAATTTTGTCGAACCAAAAATAATAGACATTTAACTTTTCAAAAATATTAAAATTATGTCAGAAAAAATCAGTAGTAAAATAGCTCCCGGAGTTGTTACGGGTAAAGATGTTAAAGCTATTTACCGTATTGCAAAAGAAAATCAGTTTGCAATACCGGCAGTTAATGTAGTGGGAACCAACTCAGTAAACGCTGTTCTGGAAGCTGCCCGTGAAGTAAATTCTCCGGTAATCATTCAGTTTTCAAATGGGGGAGGGCATTTTTTTGGTGGTAAATCACTTTCAAATGACGGACAAAAAGCTGCTATTGCCGGAGCCGTTTCAGGTGCATTACATATTCATAATATTGCCAAACATTATGGTATTCCAGTTATTCTTCATACTGACCATGCCGCCCGCAAATTATTACCATGGATAGATGGTTTATTGGCTGCCAATCAGGAACATTTCAATAAAAATGGTTCCCCGTTATTTAGCAGTCATATGCTGGATTTGTCAGAAGACCATTTGCAGGATAATCTTGAGACCAGCAAACAATATTTTGAAAAAATGAATAAGATCGGTATTTCAATTGAAATTGAACTGGGAATTACCGGTGGCGAAGAAGATGGAGTTGACAATACGGGTGTGGATAGTTCAAGGCTATATACACAACCTTCGGAAGTAGCAGAAGCATATAAAATTCTGAGCTCAGTAGGCGATAGTTTCACAGTAGCAGCTTCTTTCGGTAATGTACATGGTGTTTATAAACCAGGAAATGTAAGGTTGGAGCCTATTATCCTGAAAAATTCCCAGGAATATATTCGTCAGAAATTTAATACACCTGAGAAACCGGTTGATTTTGTATTTCATGGCGGTTCCGGTTCAAGTCGTGAAGAAATAAGGGAAGCAATTTCGTATGGAGTAATTAAAATGAATATAGATACCGATACTCAATGGGCTTATTGGGAAGGTATTAAGAACTATTATTCAAAAAATCATCCTTATCTGCAGGGTCAGATAGGGAATCCTGAAGGCGACGATAAACCTAATAAAAAACATTACGATCCCCGTTCCTGGCTGCGCGAGGGTGAAAAAACAATGGTTGCTCGTCTAAAAACAGCTTTTGAAGATTTGAACTGTATTGATCGTTATTAAACAATATCATTATGATCCCGGGCTACTAAACCCGGGGTCATATTTGGATTTTAAAATAATAGAACTATTCTCTTATTACGGACCTAATACTATATTGATGTCTTTTGGATGAATACTTAAAACCGGAATCGGCGAATGATTGATGATTTGTTGTGCGTATGTGCCAAGCCACAGGTTTGCTGTTGAAGTTTCCTGTTCTGTCATAATTGAAATAAGATTGGCTTTAATACTCATTGCATACTCTATTGTACTTTTAGCAATGTTCCCCGTGCGAACACTTTCAAGCTGACATTCAATCTTTTCTTCATCAAAGAATTTCTTTATCTGATTAGCAAACACGTTTACACTTTCCTGCAAAGATGATATGCCGGAAGTATAAAGTGCCAGTATATGTACTTTTGCATTGAATAAATGAGCAACATCAGATGTAAACAACGCTTTTTGCCTTGTTTCAGGTGTTGAATCAACAGGGAAAACAATTTTGGTAAGATCGTGACTTACAGATACTCCCCCGCGTATTGTTATTACAGGACAAGGAGACAGACTTACAATCTTGTATGCATTACTACCAATCCAGAACTCTTCAAAACCCGAAGTTCCATGAGTACCGGCAATTATCAGTACTGCGCTTTTCTCTTTGGCTTCAAGTGCCACCTGGTGATAAACCTTACCCTCGCGAATATTGTAGAAAATACTGTTGTTAGGTAAAAGTTTGCCGTATTTCATAATAAGCCTGTCGAACTGGGATTTAACTTCAGAAAGCATTTCTTCAGCTTTATCAGACGACAGCGTAATTTTTGTAAAAGTTGGATTATTTACCCAAACCAGATTAATATCGTAATTTCCTTTTTGTGCAATGGTAACTGCATGTTCCAGCGCATTTACCGAGCAATCAGAAAAATCAAGGGCGACAACAATATTTTTCATAATGCAATGAGTTTTAAAGGTTATATCTAAAATATGAGCCTGAAATATGATGATAAAACATGATTGCTAAATTACTACATTTTTAATGAATAATCAATATCCTTATGTTATTTTTAATAATTTTATTTTATAGATGGGGCATTTATCTGATCATTTACAGTGAAGGCATGTGGATAATATTGTAAGATTTTTTTCCTGAATCCATTGGCTTCCAGACTGGTTCTGAAATCTCCAACCCTCACTCTGTAATATGGTTCCTTAAAAGTAATATAAGCTTCAACGTCCGGAAAGAGCTTTATAAATTCTTCTCTGACTTTTGAAGCATTACGTTTTGATAAATTTCCGGAATCAAAGAATATTTGTATTCTGTATCCTTCCAAAGGATGAATCTCTCCGGCAATTGATGGATATTCTTCGGCCAGCTTGTTTATTTTGGGATCGGCAATGATAATTGTGTTCTCGTGAATATCAATGTGTTGAGTAAGGCCAGATATACTTATTAAGAAAAATAAAATAAAGATAAGGGCTTTATGAAAAAAAGATAACATATTTAATTACAATGCTTTACTAAAAAATAATTAAAGATTAAGATATAATTTATCAACCTAATGTGAGGTTACGCATTTCCTGAGGCTGCACACTTAAAACAGGTACAGGTGAGTAGTTTACAAGTTGCTGGGCTTGAGGACCAAGTAATAACCCTGAAGCAGAACGTTGTTGTTCAGTCATAATTGCAATTAAATCAGTATTTTGTTCCACTGCGTAAGCAACTATTTCTTTTGTAACATTAGCAGACTCAATTTCAGCAACGCTAAAATCAATCTCTTTGCTTTTGCAATATTTTTTAACCTGTTCTACATTGCTGATAGTTTTGCGATGTAGAGATTTCAAATTAGTGGTAAATAGCCCTAGGATATGTAGTCTGGCACCTAAAAGCCTGGCAAGGTCGCAGGTAAAAGGCACTTTCTCCCGTGTGTCGGGAGTGCTGTCAATTGGAAGAACTATATTTTTAATGTCGCGTCCAAAGTCGTAATCAAATCTCACAGTTATAACAGGACAGGGAGCATATGAAACTATACGGTAGGCATTGCTTCCAATCCAATATTGCTCAAATCCTGTAACTCCATGAGTGCCGGCGACTATTATATTTGATTCAGAAATTTTGGCCATCGCTGCAACTTCCTGATATACCTTGCCACGGCGTATTTTGAAAGAAATGCTGCCTGGAAAATCGTTTGCATAGGTATTAATTAGTTCATTGAGGTTTGTAATGGCTTCATTTCTGAAACTGGTATCATCAAAAGACAATGCTGAATCAATAGTTGATTCTTTATCAACCCAGATAATGTTTAAATTGCTTTTTAGCAGCACAGCAAGTTTTAAAGCATATTTATATGCTTGAATTGACCCTTTTGAAAAATCAACAGCTACCAGAATGTTTTTCATAGGAATATAAAACAATTATTTTATGGCGCTAAGATATAATTTTTTTTTATTTCAGCAAGTTCTACGATAAATATAATTCAGCTCTTATTTTGAATGGTTACGTTAATATCAGTAAAACAAAAGTTTAAAACCATGAATAAACGATAAGGTTTTAATTGATTTGTATCTTTGTCATTTGAAACAGGGAATTAAAAATTTGGTTTTATGGCTAAATCTCATAATCTTGATCCTTCGCCGGAACACCTGAGTCGTCAGGAACGTGAAATGGAAAAAGTGCTTCGACCTGCTGATTTTAACGATTTTTTTGGTCAGTATAATGTTGTTGATAATCTTAAAATATTTGTAGAAGCAGCAAGGCAGCGCGGCGAAGCTTTGGATCATGTATTGCTGCATGGACCTCCGGGTTTAGGTAAAACAACGCTGTCACATATAATAGCCAATGAACTTGGAGTGAAACTCAGGCTTACTTCAGGACCAGTGCTCGATAAACCAGGTGATCTTGCCGGCTTGCTTACCAATCTTGAAAAAAATGATGTGCTGTTTATTGATGAGATACACCGTTTAAGTCCATTGGTGGAGGAATATCTTTATTCGGCAATGGAAGATTACAGGATTGATATTATGATAGAAACCGGACCAAATGCTCGTAGTGTTCAAATTTCTCTGAACCCTTTTACTTTAATTGGAGCTACTACCCGTTCAGGATTACTTACATCACCTCTGCGTTCTCGTTTTGGAATTAATTTGCGATTGTCGTATTACGATTCGCAGGTTTTGGATCAGATAATTAAACGTTCAGCTTCAATATTAAAAGTTCCTGTTGAAAACAAAGCTTCAATGGAAATTGCCAGCCGGAGTCGCGGTACTCCTCGTATTGCTAATCTTTTGCTGAGAAGGGTCAGAGATTTTGCTCAAATTAAAGGAGATGGTAAAATTGACCTTGCAATAACTCAATATGCACTACAATCTCTTAATGTTGACAGGTATGGCCTTGACGAAATGGATAATAAAATCCTGACTACGATTATTGAAAAATTTAAGGGTGGTCCTGTAGGTTTAAATACGATTGCAACTGCTGTAGGTGAGGATTCAGGTACAATTGAAGAGGTGTATGAACCATTTTTAATCATGGAAGGGTTTTTAAGTCGTACACCACGTGGCAGGGAGGTTACTGAAAGAGCTTATGCTCATTTAGGTAAATCTCAGTTGCGCCAGCCCGATTTGTTTGATTAGTATTTGTTAACATTACTTTTGTGGATAAAGAGCTGAGTTCAAAGAAAATCAAGGATCAGGCACTTAAGCTTGGTTTTTCAGCCTGTGGAATTACCGAAGTTAGCTATTTAAGCGATCATGAACCTCGTTTACAAAAATGGCTGAATGAAAACCGGCATGGTGAAATGGACTATATGTCCAATAATTTTGAAATGCGGCTTGATCCCGCTCTTTTGGTTGAGAACGCCCGCTCTGTCATTGTAGTGTTGCAGAATTATTATCCTGAAAAACAATTACATCCTGATTCTGATTATCTGATTTCGCGCTATGCTTACGGCGAAGATTATCATTTTGTGATCAAAGATAAATTAAGAAAGTTACAGGCGTTCATTAATAACGAAATAGCGCCCAATCAGTCTCGGGTATTTACTGACTCTGCGCCTGTACTTGAAAGAGCATGGGCTGTGAAAGCCGGATTGGGCTGGATAGGTAAAAATTCATTATTGATCACTCCAAGGCATGGTTCATATTTTTTTATTGCTGAAATAATTACCGATCTGGAGCTTGCATTTGACAATTCTTATGGCGGGAATTTTTGCGGTGATTGCCGGCGTTGTATTGATGCATGCCCTACACAAGCCATTGGGCAGGATCGCATGATTGATTCCGGAAAATGCATATCTTACCTTACTATTGAGAAAAAAGGTGAACTGCCGGAAGAGTTAAAAGGCAAATATAAAAAGTGGATTTTTGGTTGTGATATTTGTCAGGAAGTATGCCCCTGGAATCGTTTTTCAATTCCTAATAATGAATCATCCTTTGAATTGCTTACTCAGGTTCAGGGTTTTAAAGCTGAAGATTGGAAAAATCTTTCAAAGGAAGCTTTTAATTCCTTGTTTAAGAAATCAGCATTAAAACGGGCAAAATATGAAGGAGTAATGCGAAATATAGAATTTCTTGAAAGCAATGAATAGCTTTGAGGTTATTACCCGCAAAGCTTAAAACGTAATTAAATATTTCAAATGCTGCTTGCAAGATATTGACTTACAGTCTGAACTGAACTGAGAGAACCAGGGCAACATGAAACTGACCGTAATGGAAGAACCGTCTTTTATCGTAAGGCTTGCGATCGGCATCGCGCAGGCTTAAAATTGAATTATTCACTCTTAAATTAACTCCTGTACGGTCGTTTAAAAAGTAATAAATACCTCCAATATAATTCACCACAGTTTTTCTGAAAGGAACTGAAGCAGCAATTTGCTGATCGCGTTCCTCATATGTATGCATCAGATACCCGAAAGCTGGTCCTAATTCAAAAGCGAGTTTTTCTGAATACAAAAACTGGTATAGGATTGCAAGTTCCACATAATCAGTTCGAAGCAGATATTGCTCAAAATCTTCTTTTTCGTAGTTCGGATTTTTTCGTGAACCTTTCTGCATGTATGCCAGTTCCATTTGAAATGCACTCAGATCCCAAAAACTGTGAAATTTAATACTATCATCCTGAATAAGGTTTTCAACCGGAGAATCTTCAATATCGGCAATGCGCAGATTTACATATCCACCACCAAAAATGCCTGCCTTATTAAACCCGCTGTATGTATCGCCGTCAACCTGACTGCCGACAATCCCGGCTTTCACTCCTCCGGTAAAAAGCTGTGCACTGGAGTTATACATCAGAAAAAATGAAAGAAATACAAAGAGTAAGAAGTGTTTCATAGTCAGATTAATTTAGATCCACATGGTATGAACCACCGGTAAAGGACTCTGATTTATTTAATTGTTCCAAAATATCGGAACCGGATATTATCATCAACGTAATTTTTAATCATATTGTGAAAGTATTTTCAAATATGGTTTTTAAACCGACTTTCTGCATTAAGGAAGGCATTTCAAAGGCTGTTTTGTGAATTTTCAATTCTTGTTCTCCTTTGTCCTGCATAATTAATATCCTTACAAAAAGCCTTTGCAAGTTAAATGGATAGAAATAAAGCAAAGAAGAAAAAGCTGGTTTTACTCTTTTGATTTTTGGCTTTTTTCATCCTCATCGGGCTCATTCATACCTTCTTTGAAATTACGGATTCCTTTGCCAAGTCCCTTCATAAGTTCCGGAACTTTTTTGCCACCAAATAATAACAGAACAACAGCAAGAATAAGGATTACCTGCCAGGGACCAACAATTCCTAAAAACATCATTGCGTTCATAAAAATCAGGTTTATTTTTAGCAAAATTAGGAAAAAGATTACCACACCTGGATTAATTTCTGAATTAAATAGGGGAGAACGACATTCAACCGGTCAGATAGCCTGATTTTACATGGCTTTGCCACGGGCTATCCAATGTTCAGGATTTTGTAATTCTTTACCTTTCCATATCTCAAAATGTAGTTTGGTATTTACTTCTTCATTGTCGGTATGAATAACTCCCAGGTTTTGCCTTGTTGTTACTTTATCACCGCGCTTCACAAAAACCTGATCAAGATTGGAGTAAACCGTCAGAAAATCACCATGTTTTATTATAACAACATTATTTAAACTGGGAATTGTAAGTATGTTGGCAATTTCGCCTTCAAACACAGCCCTGGCTTCAGCACCTTTGTGTGTAATTATGTCAATGCCATTGTTTTGTGTTTTAATACCTTTAAGTACAGGATGCGGGTTTGTGCCAAACGAAGCTCCAATAACCCCCCGCTCTGTTGGCCAGGGTAGTTTGCCTTTATTGGCTTCCATATTGCTTGAAACAAGTTTTTCTTCAGGAGTAAGCGCAAAATCTCCTGTATGGACTGTCCCGGTTTTCTTAGCAGTTTCGCGTGCCAGACGAATTTCTTCAGCAATTATTTTTTCAATTGCTTTTTGTAAACGGTTTAAAGCGCGCTCGTTTTCACGCAATTTTGCAAGTAGTTCTTTTTCTTTTTTTGAAAGGTTCTGAACGCTTTCATTTTGTTTATTGCGTTCTTTGGCAAGTTGTTGTTTTTCACGTTCATAATCGTTTCTAAGGGCTACCTTGCCGGCTCGCTGAAGTTCAAGCGCTATGATCTTTTTTGATAATTCAGCTTCGGTTGAACGTATTTTTTCAGCCTGCGATTTACGGTATTCACTGTATTGTTGAAGATATTTAATGCGTTTGTAAGCCTGGTTAAAATCATCGGCTGAAAAAACAAACATCAGCTTTTCGTAAGAACTGCGATGCTTACTTGCAGCAACTATAAGCCTTGCGTACTCGTCTTTATATCGTTGCAATTCGTTTTGAAGCATTATAATGCTGTCAGAACTCAGTTTAATTTGCCGGTCAATAGCATTAATGATAGAATTGATGCTGTTTAACAGTTCTCCTCTTTGTTTTACCTGACGATTCAGCAATGCGAGCTGATTCAAAGATGTTTGGCGGGTGCGTTGTGTTTCAGTTAATAATTTGTTTGTGTAGTCAATTTCATTTTCAATCCGTTGTTTGTCTTTTTGTAATTTTTCTTTTTCGCTTTGCTGGGCTTCAATAAAGTATGGTATACTCAAAAAATGAGAGATCAGTAAAACGATTAGAATATTTTTATTTCGAACCTTCATTTGCTCCTTTAGCCTTAATTTCTTACTGGTCTGTATTTTTCGGGTATTGTAAACGGAAAATTATTTGATTCGGGTATTTCGGTACGTGTAAAAGATAGCTTAAGTGTCAGGTTCGTACTTTTTTCCTGCAATTCATAAATTCTTTTTGTTGAAAAAAGATAATTACCTGATTCAACAAAATTATCATATACAGCTTCAATTCTTGCTCCTTTATCTTTAAGGTCTTTTATCATTACCTTCTTAATTTTGTATGTTTCAGGATCAAGCCATATTTGCTGCAAGGGGATAATATCACTTCCATCATCGCTTCTTGCCTTTTTTTTAAGCTTGCGTCTTTGGTTTATTGTTAATTTATATTCATGATTTTCAATGCTTCCGCGAAACATAGAATTCTCATAATAGCTAAGATCATTTCCCAGTATCAATGCCTGAACCAGATCAAAATCAATAAGAGGATGGATTACTTCGTTCAACCAGTTTATATTATTTATCATATAATTTGATTCAAGCCGGTTAAGCCATTTTACTGAATCGGTAGTAATTATCAGCCTTCCTATTTCCAGACCCAGTGCCGGCGACACGGTAAGCCATATGATGCTGTCAGTCTTTAAACGTAATTGCCCGTTAAAGGACATTTGTTTGTTATCTTTTCGAATTTCGGCTGAAAATCTGGATGTTAAAAAGTCAGGCCTTACCTCATTTTCTTTCATTTGCTCAAACAAATATTCTGATCCGTACAATTTCAAGGGTTCTTTTATAACTTTTCTGTACGAACCGCACGAAGCCAGTAGGATGGAAAAGAGAACAAAAATTAAGGGGTAGAGGATCAGTTTTGAAATATATGTTTTACTAAGCTTCATGAATATTTATGCTGTTTTTAGGTTCGGATTATTCATAAAGTATTCCGTCTTTCACTTTTTCCCGGAGAAAATCGCTGATTTCATCATCCAGCTCCAGTGCTTTTTTCCAGTATATGATGGCTTCTTCAGTTCTGCCAAGCTTGTAAAGTACATCACCATAGTGTTCCAGCACTGCCGAACTCTCAGTTTCACTGTTTTCCATTGATTTCTCAATCCACTTTTTAGCTTCTTCATATTTACCCATTTGATACATTATCCATCCATAGGTATCAAGATAATGTGGACTGTCGGGAGTAAGTTCAATGGACTTGGACGACATCTTTTCGGCATCATCCAGCCTTATTTTTCTTTGCGAAAGATAATAACTGTAATTGTTCAGGATATACGGATTATCAGGATCTGCATTTAATGCCTGATCAAAGGAGTAATCAGATTTGTTGTATTGTTTGGTTTTATTATAGATGTCGCCCAGATAAGAATAAAAATCACCCAATAACTTGTCGTCATCAACTACAAGGTCAATTCCACTTTCTAGTTTTTTAATGGCTTGCTGATAGTCTTCCAGCATATAACAGGCTATTCCGGAGAAAAAATATGGCAAGGGGTGTAATGGAAAAAGCTCAATAGCTGCTACTGCATCATTTTTCAGATTTAAAGTGTCAGATAATGAAACCTCTAACCTGAGCAGAGTTTCCCACATCATAAAATTGCTATTATCAATTTTTATGGCTTTGCGCAAAACATCTGAAGCTTCCTGATATTTCGATTTTCTGAGATACAGGTCGGTTAAAAGCGAATAAGGTCTGATATCTGCAGGATGTGAAGCAGCCAGAATGTTTGATAGTTCAAGAACCTGATCATAATATTCTCCTTCAAAATCTTCATCGCTGAAATAGTTGAACAATACCTGAAGTTTGATTTCAATTTCAAGATTCGGCGCTGCAAATCCCTGTTTTAATTCCTGAATTGCCATATTAATATCATCAATCCTGAAATAATATTCAGCCAGAGTTATGTGAATATAAGGATTCTCCGGGTCTAATTCTTTGATCTTCTCTAGATTCTCTATTGCCTTTGGAAAATTGTCAAGACTAAGATACAACTCTGATAACATGGCGTAATACCGGGTTTCATCTGGGTTTGTTTTAATAAGCCTTTCAATCTCAGCCACAGCTTTGTCAACTTGTCCATTCAATAAATAAAGCCGGTGTTTTTGAATAATAATCTCCTCTTCCGGACCATTGATTCTTTCAATTTTATCATAGATATCAATGGCTTTATCGGGCTTGCCATCTCTTATATACAGCATTGCTGCATGATAAAGGAACTCTATTTCTTTTGGGTAGAGGTTCTGCAATTTATCAAAGATAAGGATCGCCTTTTTAATTTCTCCTGTTTGTTCATATAATGAAGCCAGCAGCATATTATACCATTTGTTTTCCGTATCAATTTCGGCAGCTTTTTCTGCAAGAGCCATAGCATCATGAATATTGCCCTGCATCTGATAAAGCCTTGCCAGCTCATACATCGAAGCATCATGAGCGGGGTCTTTGCTCAAACATTGCTGAAATAAATCAATAGCCTGCTTATAATTCCCAAGAATTTTCTCTTTGTTAGCATCAATGAACAATGATGAAACATTATCAGTGCGTTTTAATGCTTTTACTTCAACAGGTGTTTTAGTTCCCTCATTATCAGTGATCTTTTTCGAGGTTTTACAGGATGAGAGAGCTGTAATAAAGAGAAGGGAAATGATATAATATTTAAATTTCATGTAATTTTTTATTGGCTTGTTATGATGAACATATTTTTGAGCTTCAACTCACTGAGAAACGTAAAACCATTCTATTTGTTGGAGTTTTTATTATTTTTAACAAGGGTAAACACATTATTTTACTCCTGTATGACCAAATCCTCCACTCCCGCGGGTGGTTTCCTCAAGTTGAACTACAGGTTCCCAAACTGCTCTTTCATGTTTTGAAATAATCATCTGTGCTATTCTGTCACCGTCAGATATTTCAACTTCGGTATCCGAAAGATTAATGACAATCACTTTTATTTCGCCACGGTAATCACTATCAATAGTTCCCGGAGTATTAAGCACGGTAATTCCTTTTTTTATTGCCAGTCCGCTACGTGGTCTTACCTGTGCTTCAAATCCGTGAGGAAGTTCAATAAACAAGCCCGTTGGGATCAAAGCCCGTTCAAGAGTTTTTAAAACTATTGGTTCTGAAAGAAATGCCCTTAAATCCATGCCTGCCGAAAATTCTGTTTCGTATGCCGGCAACGGATGATGAGAGTGATTTACTATTTTGATGTTCATAAGCAATGATTTGCGCCAAAATTACTTAAAATGTACAAATGTCAGGATGCTGATACTGAATGGTAACGAATGTTGGATTGGTAATATAAAATGGAGTTTTCTTTTTAATTTCATGAAAGTCAGGAATCAAAAACAAGGGTTTTTAAGCCAGTTTCTGTTCAAAATATTTTTTCTTAATCTGCCTGACTGGATACCAGACTGTAGGTAGACCGATTCCGATGACGAGCAGAAAAACATAAACAAAATCAATGAGTTGTAGTTCAACAGGGTAGGCATCAATAATAAATGAACCTCCGCCGGCATGAAGAGGTACTACCTTGAAAACGATCTGAATAAGACAAATAAGTGTGCCAAGAATCATTCCCAGAATAGCACCTGAAAAGGATATGAGCATGCCCTCAGCAAAAAATATACGCCTTATTAATTTATCACTGGCGCCAAGACTGTGCAGTACTGCAATATCTTTTTTCTTGTCAAGGATTAGCATTGATAAAGTTCCTATGATGTTAAAAGTGGCAATGAAAAGAATGAATCCAAGAATAAGGAAAATAGCCAGTTTTTCTGATTTCATGATTTTATATAACAGTTCCTGTTGCTCATAACGATCCTTAACAATGAAATCATCGCCAACAATGATTTTTATTTCGTTCTTTATTTTATCAATTTTCGCCTCAGGTTTCAAGCCAATTTCAATAGCAGACACTTCGTTTTCGTAGCCAAAAAGATCTCTTGCGAACCTGATAGGGACTATAACGTATTGATTGTCAAAATCCTGTTGAATTGAAAATATCCCTGAAGGAAATATTGTTTTAAATGTAAATGCCTGTTCAGGAAGTGGTCCAATAATCCCGCTTCGTTTGGGTGCATACACCATTATGGGATTTACATAGTCATTGATATTGGCACTAAGTATGTCAGCCACTCCATAGCCCAGCACCATGAAGTCCGTTTCTTCGTTTTGAAGAAACATGTTGCCATATATTATCATTGAGTCAAGCCCGCTTGTCAGCTCAAAATCTTCTCCAACACCTTTTACAGTTACCAAAGCCTGACGGTTCTGATATTTTAATAATGCCGTTTCTTCCAGAACCTCAGTAAAACGAATGATATCAGGATTATTCATGATTTCGTTTTCAGCGATTTGGTCTGGTGAAAAAGTTTTTCCTTCGATAAGGGTTATTTTCAGGTCAGGCTCAAAAGTGTTAAAAAGAGATTTTATCAGGCTTTCAAGCCCGTTAAAAACTGACAATACTATTACCAGTGCCATGGTTCCAACTGCCACGCCAATTACAGATATCGCCGAAATAATATTGATGATATTATGTTTCTTTTTTGATATCAGATATCGTTTTGCTATGAAAAGGCTGAGGTTCACGAGACAGGTTTTGAATATCCGAAGTTTTATTTCCAGGCTTTTACTATCAATCCGGTTCCGCTTTTATGTATAATTCTGGTATCAGCATAATTTAGGATTATACAAAAAGGAAAAACCAGGAGGTAATAAAACGGAAGAATTACGAAGAATAGTTTTGAGACACCAAGAATTTTTATAGGGTATTTCATAGATAATTTCCACGACAGTTTGCCCGGTTTTCCATACTGATACCGTTCTTCGGTTCGTGCGAACCCTGCATTTAAGAGCTTTTGCCGGATATCGCCAATATTGTAGCCATCCCTTACATGTTCCTCAATAAATGAAGTATGGTGAGCGTCGTGAACATCTGAACCACCCTGATCAGAAGGTGTTGATATTAACACCATACCACCGGTTTTCAACGAATTATGAAAATTTCTGAACACAGCGATATCATCAGCTATATGTTCCATCACATCTACTGAAATTATCAGGTCGAAAGTATTGGGTTGATTGTATTTTGTGAGATCAGCAGTTTCAAAGACTGCATTTTGTATGCCTGCTTTAGCAAAAAACGAATTGCAGTCAGTTACCTGTTCATTTTTAACATCAATACCGGTGATCTTCCAATTTGGAAATTTTTTTGCCATCCAGTAAGCATACTGTCCGAAACCAAATCCGGCATCCAGAACATGCAGTGGCTGTGATTTGCCAGACGCATGTTTTTTTAATTCACGTTTTACATGCCAGGTTCGCAATAATAGAAGATCAAGCAGGCGATAAAACATAGTGCGTGCAAACACCTTTTGCCCGACTACATTACCGATAGCTTTTTTTATTGGATCGTATTGCATAATTGTTTGATAAAGAACTGAATATTAATCATTTAACAATTTGTCAATATGATCAATGTAATCCAGAGAATCGTCAAGGTGAAAATGTAATTCGGGTATTACCCGCACCTGATTTTTTATTTTCAAACCCAATGCATGGCGAATTTCCTTGCTTTGTGCCGATATTTTACTTAGCAATGTTTTCTTGTCGTTAATTCCAAAAACACTCAGATAAACTTTTGCTACTGAAAAATCGCGGCTGATGCGTACTATAGTAACTGTAACCATTGCACCTTCGAGCAAATGACGCTTTTCTTTCAGGAAAATATCGCCCAACTCGCGTTGTAG
>Ga0302245_1001010_pt1 | contig 20577 bp, 15 predicted proteins | sample AAG_UR_Thr_MG_FD_193512 | JGI IMG/M metagenome (GOLD analysis project Ga0302245, IMG submission 193512) | Enriched activated sludge microbial communities from anaerobic digester in WTTP, New Holstein, Wisconsin, United States - AAG_UR_Thr | ecosystem: Engineered > Bioreactor > Anaerobic >... | reverse complement strand
ATTTGCAATAATCGTGATACTCGTTTGAAAAAATCGTGATATCGCAAACCCACAAAACTGCCGATTTGAAAAAATGGTGATACGATTTGAAAAAATAGTTGAGATCCCATATTTATCCTCATTTCCCTTTTTATCCCAAATATCCCTTGACAAATATCCGTCCATCAATATCTGTGTACCCATATAACTCTAATCGGAGCAAGGAGGAATCATGTGTACACCGTCTCAAATCAGGAACCTCATTCCCGTCTGCTGCGCTTCCTGTCCGAAAACCGCCACAGGACCGGCGCCAAAGTGCTGAAGGCCTTGCTGGCCGAACCCGGAAAGCCGCTCTCGGTGATGGACATCGCCTTCCGCGTCTTCCATCATGACCGCTCGCCCCTGGAGCTCGAATCCATCGCCAAAAACGCCTTCCGTCCCATCCCCCTGGCGGACGGGCGGGCCCGGGCTGCCTGCCTCGAACGCCTGAAACGGCTCCGGGCCCAAAAGAAAGCCGGAGACGAAGGCGCGGAGCGGGAAATCCGCTTTTTGACAAGGGAACTGCGCCGGATAACCACCCCCTGCGGCGCCATCAAAAACGAATACCCCGAAATGAGGAAAGCCTACCACTGCTTCAAAATGGCGCTCAACCGCCTCACAGCCCGCGCCGAACCGGAAATCGCGGACTACATCCGCGGCCGCCTCAAAACGGGGCTTTGGTGCTGCTGGCAAATCCGCGGATGAAAATGCCAACCGACTGGAACACAATTGCTTAACTCCAGGCCGAAGGGCCGGGATTTTGCCATTGACATAAAATACCCCTCCGAATAAATAGCCCCCCATCGAATGGAAGGAGGTATTAATTATGGCAGACACAAAGCCGTGTATTGAGGAACTGAAAGCCAACGGGGAACAGGATGATGTAAACTATTACGGTCTGGGAACCGAATATTACATAAAGGGGCAGTATGAAGAAGCCATACAGTGTTTTAAACGGGTGATTGAGGATATAACATCAACGGAAGAAGACATTCATGGAGCGGCGTATTTCATCGGTCACTGTTATAAAATGCGTGGGTCTGAAGAGAGGTCTCTCAGCGATTGTAAAAACGCCATTGAATGGTTTGAGAAAGCCGTTGAGCTTGGTAACAGGCTCTCCGCTTTCGATTTAGGCCAAATCCATGAAAAAGGCATTAACCATTATGATCCTGACACGCATGAGATTGACAGCGTAGTATTCAGGGGAATGGATTATCAGTCCGTCCAGTGGTATCATGTGGCGGCTGAAATGGATCATCCGGGCGGTATGCAGAAGTGCGCGGAGATTTACCGCGCTGGAAAATACGTTACGAGAAGCTATGAAAAAGCCTTTGGATGGATGCTTAAAGCGGCCTGCCACGAACAAAAGTTCTGCCCGGAAATCAGCTCATATTTCAAAAACGGAATCGGCATTGAAGAAGTAAACGATTATGAGGCGTATGTTTGGGCGATCATGTCAGGCGGTTATTTCCCCGAAAATGAGCTGATGAAGTTAGAAGCAAAGCTTACAAGGAAAGAGGTGTTGAAAGCTCAAAGGGAAGCTGATAAAAGAATTAAAATCAGCGGATATTTCATCAGATCGCGAATGGCTTTATACGATTACATGACAAATCTGCTGAAAAAACAGCAGCAAAAGTCGGCAACCCGGGAAGAGCAGGGCAAGCCTTCAATTCATGGCGTTGCGGAAGTGCCGGTAAAAGAACACGAAAACGCCGATACCCCCAACCCCGAACCCTCTCCCGGCATAGTTTACAAATACCTCCCCGCCTGCAAAAAGGGGTTCAACCCCGAGCTGGTAACCTTGGAGCTGGTGCTTCCCCGCAAGCTGAGGAAGACCGAGACCCTGGATTTCACCCGGCTAAAAATCAGCTATGACGGCAGAGACACCGACGCCAAAAACTTCACCGCCCTGATCCCGTTCAGGGTGAACAAGGCGGAACGGCGCCTGCTGGTAATCCTGGCCGCCCAGAGTTCAATCGCGGACAGTGAAAAGCGGGCCGAGAGCGTCAGGAACATCCTGGCGGACCACAAAAACAAGGAAAGGGTCAGCCACCTCAACGCCATGTTCCGCGCCATTTTCCCCGGCTGCGCCAACTCCCGGGCCGAGAGAATGATAAGCCGCCAAACCGGCTACGTCGCCCCCAAGCTGGTAATCGACACCACCAAGATCGTCCACGCCCGGGATTATACCCTCTGCGGTCTCTGATCCGCTTCCGATACAGGTTTCAGGCCGTCTCGCCATCTGCGCGTGACGGCCTTTTTTATATTCAATAGGCGCGGAAGTTAAACCAAAAGAAGCCCGGTTTTGAATGGAGCTTTTATCTCCCCACACGCCGTAAGGAATTGGGGGTCGGTTGGCGCCAATTGTATATGTGGCCGGTTGGGGTCATTTTCCTCAAACCCTTGTCAGTATAGGATTAGAGCCACCCCCAATTCACCCCAATCAACCCCAATTCCAATTGCGGTTGGAATTCTGAAATCGGATGTTATAAAGGGTCAGGCATCAATAAAATGGAGGTTCGAAAATGAAATCGAACATCAAACATGATGCCTGTCCCGGCTTCCTGTCGCAAGACAAAGCCACCCCCGCCACGCTGGCGTCGAGCGCAGCATCGACGGCAGCAAATGATCCTGTAACCCTAAACCCACGTCATTCCGGGCTCGACCCGGAATCCAGACCTTATCCTTTCATGGATCCCGGATCAAAGTCACCTCGCGTGCTCGGTGACGTCCGGGATGACGTGTCCTGCAGCCTGGCGTCCAGCGAACGTAGTGAGCATGGACGACAGGCTTTAGCATCATCGACGACAGCAACAGTCCCTGTAGCCCATGCTCGCAAGCTCGCTGGACTCCAGGACAACGCAACGGCAGAATCTTCAGGTGAAAACGCCCGTCCCGGTGTTACACCCTTTCACCCTTCCACCCTTTCACGCAAAGCCCCATTTTGTGGACAGGCCAACTCCGCCATAACCCGGCCGGTAACGGTCGGAACGGCAGTCACTCAACCCTCGCTTATCGCCGAGCGCGACATTTCCTATGTTATGGACTGCGTGCGCCGGGGCGAATTCGAGGGCAAGGACCTCAGGGCCCTTGTTTCCACCATCCGCGGAATCCCGAACTCCGCCCTCGCCGCCGGGATGAAGAAGTCCCTTCCCTGGTTCAGCGGTTCTGTTTTCCGGCGCCGCCGGGGCAACGAATTCTTCAAGGCAGCCTGGTATCAGGTTTTCGACCTCGACCACGTTGAGGACGTCGAAGGGCTGAAGCGCCGGGCTTTGGACCAACTCCCCTTCCTCCGCTACGCTTTCCAAAGCGTGCGTGACGGCGTGAAACTGGCGGCGGAATTCTCTTCCCCCATCACCAAAGAGGACGATTTCCGCGTTATCTGGCGCCACCTCGCCCTGCGTATCGCGAAGGCCCTCGGCGTCGAGCCGGATTCCACCCCGGACCCCGCCCGCGCCTGTTTCCTCTCATACGACCCAGATTTGCTGACGAATCCCGGCTGCAAGCCTCCGGACCCGAAACGGATCCTTGCGGAAGCCAGGTCCCTTGAGATGCTGATGGGCGGCTCCGAACGAAAGCCGGCGTCGAGCAAAGCATCGACGGCAGCAAATGATCCTGTCACCTCCAACCCACGTCGTTCCGTGCCTGACCCGGAATCCAGGAACAACCACCACCCAGCCTCAAACCCACGTCATTCCGGCCTCGACCCGGAATCCAGAAACAACCACCCAGCCTCAAACTCACGTCATTCCGGGCTTGACCCGGAATCCAGTCCTTATCCCGGTATGGATCCCGGATCAAAGTCACCTCGCGTGCTCGGTGACGTCCGGGATGACGTGTCCAGGAGCCTGGCGTCCAGCGAACGTAGTGAGCATGGACGACAGGTTTCAGCATCATCGACGGAAGCAATAACTCCTGTAGTCCATGCTCGCATGCTCGCCAGCCCCCCAATTCCCGCAATTCGCGGACGGAAAACGGAGGAACGCCATGCGTAGGGAACTGATAGAACTGTTCGGCAGGAAGCCTTCCGTAAGTCTCGATTTGGAGAGGATACCACCTTTGCTCCGGGAGTACGTGAAGACCTGCTCCAAAAGCACCGACTGCCATCCTGGCCTGCTGATAACCGCATGGCTGCCCCACATCGCCGTCAACTTCGGCAACCGGGTCTTTATGCTCTCCAATTCGGCAAGGATTTACCCCAACGTCTGGAGCTGCCTGCTCGGCCCCAGTTCAGTCTCGCGGAAAACCACGGCCCTCACCTACGCCGGATACACCATAAATCCCCACGAGACGCCGCTTGAGGACGCGCCGCTCGATGTCTATGAAAAGGAAACCCTGCGCCTCTCCAACGTCACCTACTCCAAAATGCTCTCGATGCTCGCCCTGAACGGCACCCGGCTCTTCATCCACCACGAGCTCTCCGCCTGGCTGGCCGAAATGAACAAACACTTCAATTCAGGCTACAAACAAACCGTCACCGAGCTCTACGACGGCGTTTCGAAGACCGTGAGCAACCAGACCAAGACCGAGAGGATAGTCAAACCCGCCCTCTCCATCGCCACCGCCACCACCGAAGCCTGGATGTACCGCAACATCCGCGAAAACTCCGACCAGCTCGGAGGCTTCCTCCAGCGCTTCATCTACTTCGTGGTGCGAGACATCAACATCGAGGACATCGACCTCGGAACAAGGGAAGGAGAAGACCTGGAAGAGCTCCTCGCCATTTACGAAGACATTTTCAGGGTCTTCCGCGCCATTCCCGGCTCCCACAGGGTCAGAATGAACGAAGATGCCGTCGCCCTGCGGGATAGCGTCTATCGGGAGCAGTACAGGACCTGGTTCGCCAAAAACAACGACGAACTGATGAGCTACTTCACCCGCATCTACGACGGCTACTTCTACAAGTTCTGCGCCATCTTCACCCTGGTGGAATGGTGGGAGGAACTGGGAGAGGCCATCAAACGAGGCTCCTGCGAGGCTTTCTTCCGAGGCCTCCGCGTCTCGGAGAAAACCGCCGCCCAGTGCCTCTACCTCTGCGGGTTCTACTTCGCCAACACCATCCCCTTCCTGGAAATCGTCAGCGAACAGGACAAGCTCGCCGGGGAACGAAAACTGGTGGAAATCCTCATCAACAAATACAATGGCAGGGCCCGACATTCGGACCTTATGAACATGTCGCACATGAAGAAGAGAGAGTTCCGCGAAGCCATCGACTCCCTGATCGACCGGGAAGCAATAACCGTGGAATCATCAACGCTGTTCAAGAAACCTGTAAAAATCTACGTTATCGAGCCCGGTATCATGAATGACTGGAACGTGCATAGAACATGATCACCTGATCTGGTTGCCAAAGCAGGGGGAGGATTATCCCCCTGCTTTTTGTATAAGAAAGACCAATCCTGCTTATTTATTAACCAACTTGTTGAGGTTCAAGTGCTTAATAATTCGGACAGGCAAACTGGAGATGCTTATTTATTGTCTGGTGGATTGGGTTCCTGTTTTCTGAGAACCCAAAAGGTTCGTTTCTAATGCCCACATGCCTCTGTTTTCTTTCCGTGCCTCGGCCGCCAGGGTGCGAAAGTATCTCAGGTCTTCAAAGGCGAACTTCTCATACTCCTTGCTGTAGCCCATCCGCATCATCTGGGCGTTTAGGTAAAGCCGGTCAGATTCCCTGTAAACATAGGCGAGCGTGCGTCCATATCTGTCCAGGTGTTCTCTTCGGATGTTGTTTTTATCCAACCTCAGTCGCACGTTCCTGCCGATGATGAGTGACCTCAGGTAGTCTCTTGCTTCCTTCGCTATAGCCTTGTTTAAGGGATCAGCGTCCCGCATTTCAGGCGTATCATAGCCCAACAGCCGCACCTTGAGCTCTCCGTAGCCATCGGATATCGTTATCGTGTCGCCGTCATAGACATCCACAACCGTCCACGAGCCTTCCATCGCAAGAGGTCCGGAGGGCAGTGCGTCGGCCAAGATTAATGTTCCTGAATCTGCATGGGTGGAAGTAAGCTTGCTATCTTTATCAAAAACGACTTCTGAAAAGCTGAAAGTATCAGGCTTCGCTTCTTTAACATCCCGGGTAACTGTCTCGTATGCCCGGCCCAGCCGTTTTGCCTTGTGGCTTTCGCTTTCCTTGCATGAAATGAGGCACAGGGATATTGTAGCAAGGGCTGCTATGGCTGCCTTAACCCCTATAATGGCTCTTACAGGTTTTCTTTGCAAGCGATATGAACTCATATTGATCTGGTCTGGAGTTACTCGCCGTCTCTTTCCTTAATGATCTGTCGCCAGACCTTAAGCTGTGTCTCGTTGAACTTAGGGAGTATCTTGATCTCGACTCTGCGGTTACCCTCACACTTATAATTGTCACGATCCGGTTGATGTTTTGGCATCGACTCTCCATAGCCTACAGGGATGAATTCAATACTGTCACGGATGGCAGGATCTATGACAGATTTCATCGATCTAATCAAGCTGTTTGCTCTGTTGAGGGACAGCGGATTGTTAACCCAAGGATCACCGGTCGTGTCTGTATGCCCTTCAATGATAACAGAGTATTTCTTGTACCTGTATATTCCATCGGCCTTTCCTTTGTCATCCAATACTAGATTCCCCATGTAATTTCCGAGAAAGTGGCCTAGATTCTGGGCTATGGATTCTCCAGTAGCAGACAGATTATACTCTTTAACCCCATGGCCGAAGAAAATGTCAGCTGGGATGGTCAGATTCACATTTAATGTATCAAGAACAATGTCCCTATTCTCGCTGGTAAGGGTTTTTAAATCCTCCAAATCCCTTTTGACTGCCTCTGAAGTGAATCTTTCGCTGGCATAATATACAGAGAATAGGATCAGGAAAATGAAGAACAGCGAGGCAAAAATATCGACGAAACTTGGCCAGTAGTTCAGTTCGTCTTTATGTTCAGAAGTCATTTTCCTTCGTCCTTCTTAATAGTCTTCTTTCTTTCCTTATTTTTGTCCTTCTTTACTCTGTAAATACCCCAGCCCCTGAGGGAGTTGATGGTGCCCACCAAAGTCATGGTGTTGCTTTCAAGGGTCTCAAGGTATTTTTCCATATTATCCAGCAGTGTATTATTGTCTTTAGAGAGCTTCGCCACCTGCTTCATCACTTCCGGATCGTAGTAGGACATGTGGACGTCGCGCTGGTTGTTGATCACATCAGCAAAGAGGGTTTTCAGGCTCCGGTTGTATTCGCCAAAGCTGTCTTTGATTTCTTTCTGGATAATCACCGCCTGTTCTGTTATCTGTTTGAGGGTAGTTTCTAGGGTCTTTTTGAAATTCTCAAAATCCGTCCTAACTTCCAGGACCTTGTCTCCAACCTCGCCAAATTTATCCATCTTGCCATTGAGAGTTTTAAGGTATGTATCAACACTTGTGTTGTACGAAGACAGATCTTTATAGAGGGTCTTCAGCGTCTCCACCGACTCTTTCTGGCCTGTGAGGGCTTCTTTCAAGGGATCATTGAGTTTTTTGATCTCCGTTTGCATATCATCACCCAACTTAACAAACTTCTCAAGGTTCTCACTGGCCAGTTTCATACTGGCCTGTAGGGAATCACTGGCTTCAGATAACTTCTTGGTTACCGCGGTGACAGCCTCCACCTGTTCTTTCTGTTGGTCAGAAACAGCTTTCAAGACAGTTGCGTTTTCATCCAGTTTCACGGATATGCTGTCAATGTGCTTTGCTGTCTTCTCATTGGAATCCCTTTGTTCTTCCACCAGGGGCTTGAATTTTGCTATAAAGTCTGTGGATACGGTTTGAAAACTATCGGCAAATCCTTTTACGGATCTCTCCAACCTACGCACAGATTTAGCAAAGATTTCATCAGTTGTGGTTCCGGATATATGAGGGAGATAATCTGTCAGTAGTGTCTGCACTGCAAAATCTACATCGCCATCAACTCCTTTTCTCCACCGATTTGTATTCCCCTTAAGAATCGAAGCACACAGCAAAGCCACAAAACTACTGCTGAAGGCAAGACCGGCAGAGCTGATAAGCGGTTGGATGGCGTCTGAGATATTCTCTGTTCTGAGATCAATGTTGGTTATCCCCAGGATGATCCCAAAAAAAGTTCCCATCAGTCCTATGATCGGCAGTGTATTTATTGTGGAATTCAAGTTACCGAATTCTTGATTGATCTTCGAAGTAAGCAGAAGACGAAAATTATCTGGATTAACTTGCTGTCCGTGATCTTCACAGGAAGCCAGATAACCGACAGCCGGGAAGTTTCTTTGGTCAGGCTGTAAACTGGAGAAAGCCTCATCCTCGTTTCCTGACAGCCTTGTGTTTAAAAATCGAATCCATGAACGCTGGTTATCAATTGCTGATTTAGTCTTTCGAGCGCTAGTCAAACTCAACCAAACCTCGTATATAATAAAAACTGCTATCAGTACGTAGATAATTTCTGATGGCATTGAATGCCTCCCTTATTGTTCTATTTTTATCTTTCCTTTCTTGCTGAAGATAAAATACTCACTCTGCTTTTCGTAGATTGGATACTCTTCCATTTCCATGCGGGAAACTGTAGAATATGCTGCAGGGAACTGAATGATTTCCTTGTAGAGCATTGTGTAGTTCACCAGATTCCCGGGATCCATGTTGGCTAAATGGAACTGATACTTTTTGTTAACTTCAACCAGGAAAATGCCGCTGGGTTTGTCCGTCTTCTGCAAACGCTTCAACCCTTCTGTAGTCTTCTCAACCCACATCCGGCCGTTCTGTTGCGTTGCCGGAACCGGTTTTGGACCGCGGTCGTGCGTATTGTCCCGGGTGGCATGTTCGCTTTGGAATTGGGTTCCTGAATCTTCTGAGTTTATGCCTTCCTGAAGGTCTGATTCTGCGTTTACCTGGTTTTGACGTTTCGTTCCAAGGTCTCTCTGTCCATTCTTACTTTTCCCAGAAAGCTCTGATACACTTGCCTCAAGAACCTGGATTCTTTTTTCCAAAACCGGGATCTTGCTGTTATCTGGTTTATTCTCGTTTTGGAGATAACTTAGTCTGTTCAGGGTATGGTTGGTCTCATCCCTCTCCCTGAAAAACAAAATGTAGAGGAATGCCAGCGCCCCAGCCAATATTACTACCACTCCCACCAGGGCATACTCAATTGCCGTCATTTGCCTGACCCCTGCCCCAGATATTCATGCATCCTCTTAATCACTGCTTTCATTCCCAAAATGAACAAGGAACTTGAAATTGTATTGAAGTTAGAGAGGTTGTTACTGGCTTCAGTCCTGATCAGACCGACCAATTCGTCCCAGTTGCCCAGCAATACGCTCTTCAGTTTGCTCAAGTCGCCAAGCAAGGGTTCGCGACTGATGTCTCTGGTATAAACATCGGACTTGGATAATTCCTCAAAGAGAAGATCATGGAATTTAACCAGTTCTGATTGATCCTGCCTCAACTCCAAATCGTTAATTATTGGCTTTAGACGGGCGCTGAAATCTTCAATGCCTGTGCCGGAATCCACTTTTTTCTCTCCCAGGAATGATGTTTCTGCAATGATTGGGCCATTTTCTGTCTTCTGGTTTAGCATAGCCGGGTCGCCTTCGCACAGGCCAACGGCCACTTCCCACTTTTTCCGGGAAGATGTTTGCAGATCGATCTCGACGTTACTGTCCAGTCCCATCGCAGCCCTGATGATGCTTTTATAGATATTGCCGTCGATCGGGTTAATTCTGTCACCTTGTCCGCTCCAGCAGGCAAAGCGGGATCCGTTGCCTGCCAGGCAAACATCCAGCGACCTCAGTTTCCCGTCTGCGAATCTGCGGCACTGCAGGCCTATCTCGTAGAACAGGGAACTGAAGAAGTATATTATCAGGAACCTGACTTTATACATGCGGTCGCTCTGGGATAATCCGGACAATTGGTCGTCATCCAGTGAGTAAAGGATGTAATTGAGGTGGGTCTGGTAATCGTCAACTTTCAAATACCGGTCCGCGATTTCTTTAAACTCTTTCAGCAGAGTGTCATATATCACAGAATGATGCCCTTTGAGGTCTTTGAACCCGGTCAGGTCCCTACCTGCCCAGAGCGAACTGTTCAAAAGGTGGATTCTTCCGTTCCTCCATACGGATACGTCAGATGATCCACCGCCCACATCTGCAATGATGACCATGCCCGGCGTTTGTGCTGATATCAGCCTGGTATGGTCGAAATACATCAGGGCTGCCTTGCTCTCATCGGTATTTTCCCGTCCTTTGTCTCCCAGAATTTTGCTCCACATTGTTTCGTATTTCACTTTATCGTTATCCGAGAAAGAACGCGGATACGCCCACAGATACGAGGCATCTTCAGGGTCCACCCCCCTTTTAATGAGCTCGCAGCGCAATAGGTTTATCAGGATTTTCAGGTATTCTTCACTCGCCTGCTGGCTGTTTTTGTCATGGTTCCATTTCAAATCAGTCATTTGCCTGATATCTTTGCCAATCCCGACCGAAGCCTGGACGTAAGGGAAAAACTCGCTTTTGGAAAAATTCACCGAGTAATCGAGCAAAGCTTGAGGATCCTTTGAGCCTTCGGTTTTGATAACCATTGTCGGCAGCGGGAAACTGGTTTCTTCGTCTGAATTGCCAAGCCCGAGGCGGTTTGGATACAGATACTGGCTCAGGTTGTTTTTCACCAGCATCGGGATGTTTTCTTTCTGCATCTGGGTTTCATTGAATTCTAAGGCGGAAATGAAGTTATCGCTGTTCAGGCTTATACCGGATCCTAGGGTATTGTATTGCAGGATTTCCGTTTGGCCATTGATTCTTATCGCGATATTGGTGTGCGAGGTGCCGAAATCTATCCCCACCTTAGCATCAGTAATATTGAGGGTGTAAGTCGGTATTTTTTTATGGTCAAGCAGCATATAGCCCGAGCAGCCGCTTTCGTTGTGCTTCACACCAATATATGTCGGCAGTGTGTCGAGTTCCACAATTTCAACCGATTTAGATTTCCTCGCTGTCTTGCAGGGGATTGGCTTCTTCGCCGAATCGAGGAAAGTTATGGATGTTTTTTCTTCCGACTGACTGTTATAGCGCTCTCCATAAATCATGCAGTAGTAAGGATGTTCCCAGTTGGCAGGGGTGAGCTTTGGCCAGATAACAAGGTACGGAAGCGGAGTGCCGATGTCGAGATCGTCAAATTCGATTATGCAGTCTTCTTTTCTACCCACTCCCCATGATCCCCGGTAACTTTTTTCCACTTCAATCATGCTGCCTTTTACAGGTATGCAGAGCTTCACCTTCACGCTTTGAGGCCCATCGGCGATGATACTGAGGTATTTATCAGCCTCCTCCGGAGTGAAAAACTCGAAGTATTTTTCCGTCAGTGGTGGCAGGTATTTGAATTCGTTACTGTTCTCACCCATGATCAGTAATTCGTCATTGAGTTTGTAGCGGTAACGAATGATGCAGGGCTGCAGAAAATCGTACTCGGGGAGGATCCAGGGGTACCGAACGTCTTCTCCGGGCAAATAGTGGTTTTTCTCGCCCCTGAGCTCTTCCGGGGTCCAGTTTTTTTCAAAGGTATAACCTTCGTATATTTCGCGTCCTATGAGATTTTGGGATGTGTCGATCACTACAGGCGGCTGCCCCGCGCCTCCTGCGCTGGTTTCAAGTAAGAAGGGGCTATCTGGCACCAGAGAGGTGGTCTGGTCAAACAGGAGATGGTATGCGTCATGGCTGCCAAACAGGGTACTTGGTTCAAATGGTTTGTTATCCAGAGGGTTAGTATTGCGACCTGCGCCAATGCCGTCCTTCGCTTCCAGCGCGTTTAACAGGGTAGGGAATGCCTTCAAATCTCTCAGCCTGGGTATAAAAACATTGCTGAACCATCTTTGAAATTCCGGAGGCCTTTTGGCAAGAGGGAAGGGGTTACCCTTGAAATATCGCTTGAACTTTCGTTTGATTTTTAGGTCCAGGGGGGTGAAAAACAGAGTGTGGGGGCTGCTGCCTGCAAGTACGAAAGTCTCATTGTCCTGCTTGGCCAGCACAAGGGTTAGCGCAATGTCTTCCTTGCCACTCTCCCTACCAGGGTATAGCTTGTTTAAAATTTCATGGAACCTGGTAGGAGCGTTGTCTGCCTGAAGATTGATCTGCCTTGTTTCCAGGCTAAAGCGCATCCTCTTTTTATAATATATGATCTCGATGACATCCAGTATGCTGGACATTGCTTCCATGTGAAGCTGGTGGTTTTTGTCGCGTACTGCGTCCCTGAAGAGGATCATCCTAGCCCAGGGCGATGGTATGGAAGTCACATTTATTTCAGCGGTTTCCGGAATCTCTATGTTGCCTCGGAAGGTCGAAAAGTCGTCGCTGAAGTCCACCCACTGGCCTGGGTCTGTTACATTCAGGCTTCCCTTGATCTTTGGAAGTAAATGGCGTGACATTATTTAACCCCCTCTCGCGTGATTTCTGTTCTGGAAGCTGCCCTAAGCAGTATCTCGGTTATGTTGCCTCCGCTGGCTTTGCCGCCGCACAGCTTTGTATCAAGCTTGCTTATGGGCTGTTTTCTGTATCTGTCTTGATCGTCCCTAAGCAGGCATTCAAGGCGCATGTTTTCGTCCAGGATGGCCAAAGGGGCTTTGTTGCGATGGTTTTGATATATCCAAACCCTGAAGCAGTCACAGAATTCTTTGAGGGGTTGGAGTTCTGCTTTGGCGGCCATAACGTCCCGCCCTCTTCTGCCATTGTTCCTGAGCCAGGTGATCTTATTAAGAAGTCCGGCCGATTGCTTTTCTGTCAAATCCCATATTTCATCCAGGTAATGGCAAAACAGCGCGAAGCGTTCATAGGGATAAACCCGTCCCCTTTTTTCCAGGATATCGGGAAGATCATTGCCGATAATGCTGAAGTCGGGTGTCTGACCTTTTTTGGGGTTGTTCACCTGGATGCGGTAAAACTTCTTGTAGTTGTTGTCTTTCTTTTCCCAAAAATCTATTGCTGCGTATGCCGCAAAGAGCTCGATCATGTGGGCGTCGTTTTCCTGCTCTTTGCTCCCGATGGCGTATTTCTCGTATTGCTCGCAGTTGTCCAGGTCATCGCCCAAGACATAATTGGAATCCACGGATTCGAAGTTCTTATAGTAAAATTCGCACGCTGCTTTGGCATTCACCATGAAGCTGTTCGAGTCGGGCAGCACTTTTTCTTTTTTTAGGTTTTCTTGTTGCTGGATTAAATTCTTGGGATCTGGTAGCCTGAAATAAGGCAGGAGTAGCGCGCCTCCCACTTTGGCTTTAGGGGCTTTGTTCTTGATCAGTTGGCTGATGACGGGATACCCCGAAGCACCTGTCCCGCCGAATACCGATGCGAACATGAATACTTTCGAACCTTCGCTGCTTTGGAGGGATGACACCAGAACGTCCCACATCTTCCTCTTTTCTATGTTGGACATCAGCATTGACCCTACGGAAGGAACTCCCCTGTAACCTTGGGCCATATCCATCTCCAGCTCGTCGCTGCTAAACAGCAGGTCTGCCAGATACTGCCCATCATTCCCTTTCAGGCTGTTGTTGTAGTCTATGAAGTGGGATAAAGTGTTCTCTCCCTGGTCCAGGTCAGAGTTGGGATTGAAATAATTCGGGATATGGGCGCGTACTTCGGAATCATTTTCCTTTTCACTCTCGTTGAAAAGCACTTGGGTATAAAAGAGAGAACCTTCCAGCGGGTTGTTTATCCTGTCCCTGATGGACTTATACTTAATGATCAGTTCCTTTGTCCGGTTCAGGTTTCCGTTGCCGCTATCCGGATCCACCAGGATAGGATGCAGTTCCGCAGGACCCAGCCCCGCTGCGCAAAGAAAGAGCAAAGACTCAAGGCATCTGGCGCCGGTGCCGCCAATCGCAAATACATAATATGGCATTTTACCCTCCTATTTCCTTAGATATTCCCAAACCCGGGAAAAGTACTTCCTGCCGCCGTGGATCTTCCCAGCGACATAGAATAAAAACGATTCCAGGATCGCGGTGGAAAGAACATGGTTAAGAACATATATGAATTTGTCATTTCCTCTGGTTATGTCATCGGGTATGGTTGTCGTTTGCCAGATGATGTAGCCAAGTGCCGACAGTAGAACAATGCCGTATAACGTAAAGAACTTCGCCGGCTCCGATTTCCTGTTGTAGGGAATGAAAAAATACACAACCGCTCCCGCCAGGGCCAGGATAACCGAAGAGATAATTCCTTTCACCATGAAAGATCTCCAATCGGCTAAAGCCGTAGAGGGCCAGAAAAAAAAGTAAAAGATGTGCTCCATGTTTACTTCCTGCAGATATACAAGTAATATTGCGTGGTTGCCAGGTGTTTGTAATCCTCAAAATTGTCCATTATAAACCTCATCCACGGCTCCAGCATATATGTTTTATTCAGGTTTTCGATTTTAGTGTCGTCGTCGGTGCTCAGCTGGTATATCCAACCGGGCAGGGTTTTCCTGAAAGTAAGCCGGACTATGTACTCACCTGGATCATTATTGTTGAAAGGAACTTCGAAGCTTACTTTGCCGCCATCTTCCAAAGAATCGGCCTGGATCATGCCACCTGCCCCGTTGATTTCTGAGTATGTGCTGTCAGCTTTGCCTTTGTATGCAACCGCATAGTCCAGGGTTGTGCCAAAGCGGTCCTCATACCCGGACATGGTAATCTTCAAATAATCCGTATGGCCTTTCTTCAATTTGAATTCTGAAACAGGCAGGTCTTCGTCATTGCGCTCAAAGATAAAGTTCTCGGGGTCATCTTTACGTTCTTTGTTATCAACCCGGTCCAGCTTGTTCTCAGATGTTATGCCAAACTCAAAGCTATGTTCAAACAAGGTGCCGATCTTGTCCTGTACGAATCTGGAGAATTTCCTGTTACCGAAAGCGAGGCAATAGAGAGGTCGTGTCGATGCGTCGTCAACTTTTATCGTTAAAGGAGTTTTCTCCGAATAATAATCCCCATGAAAATCCGCCTGGACTGCCATTAGCGACAAAAATCCATTATCTCCCAGATGCTGCCTAAGTAGCCTGGCAAAGAGCGCTCTGTCCTGGGTAGCATATTTCGTGGACTGGACCATGTCGGTGATGATCAGGTTAACGGAGTTGGGGTCAAGTTTGATATGCTTTTCAAAAGGCTTGCAGAGGTCTGTGTTTGACTGAGAATAGAAATTCCTGTCCGATAGCTTGTGCATCATCTTTCGCAAGTCCCCTTCCAACTCCTCGGAAGAGCGTCCAAAAGCATACAGCTGGATTTTGGCATCCTGGGGGATGCGGCTGATCACGGAGTTGATTATGTCATGGAATTTGCTGTTGGGTGCGGTGAACCCGTATATGCTGCGGCTGGCATCGATGAATACATTGAAGTTTTTTGGAGGGCTTGGCGCTTCAGCGCTGACCACCCCAAACGGTTTCTCATATCCCGTAAGATCTGTGGGTGGACCACACTTTTTGCAGCAGCCAGCCGTAACCATTATAAATACAAATGCCGCAAATGCGCACCAGTAAATGTATTTGGCCATCATTACCATCCTCCTGGAAAACGTTGCTGATTCCAAAAAGTATTGGAGGGATTCAATTCTAACTTGCAATTATTTGTCAAGGAAAAAAATCCTACATCTCTGCCTCAGTTTTCAGGGAGGGGTGCGCTATAAATAAACAAACAAGAAAATCAGTGTTTATTATGGGATCTCAACTATTTTTTCAAATCGTATCACCATTTTTTCAAATCGGCAGTTTTGTGGGTTTGCGATATCACGATTTTTTCAAACGAGTATCACGATTATTGCAAATCATCTTATCACTTCTTAAGCAGAAGGTAATCCATTTTATCTAACTCGCAACCAGAAAGTTGCAAAAAAACCATTAGCAGCACGCCAGTAGGCTTATGCAGCTGTTTTCCTCATCCTCGGTTTCGGTTTTATGCCTGATTCCTTACGCAATTTTCCAAGTATGGCGGGTTGGATGTAGGTGCCCAGCTTCAGGATCCCCTCTTTTGATAAGACTTTGTACCCGCTGCAGTCGATGCCCACCATATCGATAGATGCCAGTGCTTCCATATAAACAAAGACCAGTTGCCTGCTCTTGCCATAGTCTAAGGCAATCTCTCGGATGGAATGGTATTGCTTGATGTTTAGCAAGTTTAGGATTTCTTCTGCTACCTGAGTGCTGTAGTTCCACTTGCCTTTTTGATTGAAGCCAACCTGAGATTGATAGCGGTTACTGCTTACGTAGAGCTTGTCTTGAGTTGAGATGCACTTGATTTCCTGGTTGTTGAGTAGCGTTCTGATGGACCGTGATACGGTTCTGGCCTCGATTCCGGTAAGCTCTGTTATCGTTTCTGTGCTGAACGGCTTTCTGTACTGATGGACGAAGTTTCGGATAACATCCATGTTTGTCATGGTTCCGTCTCCACCAACGCATTATCCAGCGTGAAGCCTGGGTTTTGCTTGATCCTGCCTTCCATGATGTACATCAGTTTGATGGCTTTTCTGAGGTTACCATTGCAGTTGAAATGGATAGTATCTATGAGCCGATCTGTTACTTCCACTTCCATTACCTCTTTGGCAAGCAGTTCAATATCCTTTCTGCTTGCGGGCTGGAACTCACAGAAGTAGTTGCAGCGGTCAAAGTAGTGTGGATTGATCTGTGCCAGAAGGTCTTTGGCGTTTTGCATCCCCACCAAGATAACTATGCACAGCGTCTCATCCACGATGTCACGGATCGCTCCCAATAGTGATTCATGTTTGAATGCATAATCTATCTCATCAATTACGATTACAGTATCGGCACGATCTTCCAAAATACCCAGACAGCGTTGGAACAGGTTATTGGCAGTTCCATACGGTAAATGCTGCCCCAGGTTGAAGCGTTTGTATAACGCGAGCAGTAACTGCTGGGCAAATGATTTGGGTGTGGTGGTAGCTTCCAACCTGAGATATAGGTATCCTTCCCTGAAAGCCATGCGCTGGGCATAAGTCGTCTTACCGGATCCGGGACGTCCATACAGCAAGCCCAAGCCCACCATTTCCAGCTTGGGTCTGCTCTTCAGAAAGGAGATACAGGCATCTGCCTCCACTACGTTGCGGGTCTTGACCAGTTTGGATTGTTTCATCTTGTGTCTCCTATCTGATTCCGGCAAGCCTGAGCATTTCGGCAAAGCTCTTTGTTCCGTCGCTCTGCTCTGATTCATCAATAACTGCTTGGGGTGCTGTAAGCATCGGTGTCTGGATGAAGGTGGGATTGGCAGCTTGAGTTATTGTTTTGATATGGGGACTGAGCAGCCTATCCACTGCCTCCTGAGTGCTCTTTACCAAGACTTTGGTTCTTTGCTCCGTCTGTCTTTGCAGTTTCTTGATCTGCTGATATTCCTTGTTCAGTTCCTTCCGGGCCATGGGCTGATCTGCTGCCAGTTTGATAAAGGGATGCTGTGCCCTGCGCAGTTCTGACTGGCAGATGAAATTGTCTTTGGTGTCATAGACCAATATCCATCTGATGTCTGCCGGGTCATAGCGAAAGATGATAGGCTTGCCGATGTGATTTATCAGTTCTGGATGCCAGTAATGCAGCTTGCCCCAGATGATGCCTTCACTGCGAACTGCCTTTCTCTCTGCCGAGAGCATCAGGAAGTTCAGTTCAGAGGGCTCAATGAATCGCTCGCCTGCGATCTCAGCAGTCCTGAATACATCCCAGGGTGTCTTGCCAGCCAAAGCACTATGCGGCGTCTCACCATAAATGTGTCTAATGTAGAAACCGATCATACTCATGGCTTCTTCTATCGTAGGTGGTTCGGCCTTGTAGAGTTTCTTTGCCCATTTCTCGTTACGCATCAGAGTGGCAGGTTTATCCTCAACTGAAGCACCCCGGAAAGATGAGACGAAGCGTTCAAACTGCTCCTGAAAGGTCTGAAAGAACCGCTCTATCACCTTGGCCTTGGCATTATAGCTTTCGGCAAACACCGCCTCGATCTTCAGCTTGGGAAAGATGCCCCCCAGTTCCTTTGCCAGATCATGGTTTTCCCATTTGTCATGAAAGAGCTTACTCTTGAAGGCTTTGCCATTATCCAGATAGACATATCGGGGTAAGAAGGCAAAGGGCTGGTTGGTTTCTTCTCTGGCGTTGACATTGGTATTGCTATCCCTATCTTGCCACTGGGCTGTATTCAGAAAGCCGTTGCGGAAGGCAGCCAGGATATGCTGGCTATCCTCGGTAAAGGCAAGAGAAGCTCCCACCGGATAACGGCTTGCCCAATCCAGCACCAGAATCAACATCATCCGCTTTGCCTTACCGGTTTTGGGATCAAGGATATCAAAGGCAAGCTTGTGTCCATCCGCAACCCAGACATCACCAACCTTAAGCAAGCTGCTGTCTCTGTGGATGGTCTTGATGATATGCTCTGCCACAAACTTGCTGCCCATGCGAGCCTGTTGCCAGATATCTGGATTGTTATTCCTGAAGTCTGTGCACCACCTTCTCAGGGTGGGAATGCTGCTCCTCGATTCAAAGTAGCCAAGCCGGGCTTGGGCTTTCAGCAGTTTGATGGCGGAACCGATCTTGATACGATTGGGATGCAGTAGCATGCTCAGCAGGATTTGGCTCTCAAGCTCTGATACCCTGCGTTTCCGGATAGTGTTCCAATTGCTGTGTACAAGAGCAAACATGTTGTAGTCCGATTGCAGATATTGCTCTATCCAGGTGCGGATAGTCCGCTCACAGCGTTTGTTCCGCATTTGATACAGTTCCGGCACCAATAATCCACGGTTGTAATCAAGCACTATCTGTTTCCATTCCTCAGTTCTGGATTCACAATCACGCAGCCGGTTCAGCACAACAGAGCAGAAATGTCCCAGCAGTTTTGCCTCTTCCAATCTACGCAAAGGCAGATTGGCATCTTTACTCAGATCCGGATACTCCGTTACCGAGTGAACTTTGTCCGCAGCAGTGGTACCTGGTTGCTCGTCATGAGAGATGAGTAACTCATCGCATAATTTCACTTCTGGGTTATGGATACCATGCACTGTGACACAATTCTCGGGAGATAATATGTCACAGCGCTCAAAGCCTCTCCCATTCAGCATCTCCGGCATTTCATGTTCTTCCTGAACCACTGTGACAGTTGTCACAGTGCTTAATTTGTCACAGTGGTCTTGCCATAAATCACCCTTCCGATGAGCTTCAAAAGTCGCTTTCATCAGCGCCTCCCTTATTACAATAGTAGGTTCTACTATTCTGTACTACAATAAGTTGGGAAGTCCTTTCTGCCGTGAATGCGCTGAGAATACAAGAAATCTACCTCACTAATCCTGGTTAGTGAACCGACCATCTTTTATCTTTAGACCCTGCATCCTTTATTCCTCAAGAACCAGACAGAAGCATAAGAACCAGTGAAGCAAACCCCTGTTCAAAGCCCATAAATAAATAGCATAAGGACTTTTCTCAAAGCACTTTAGACCGAATTCAGACTTGTTCCAGCTCTCCCACACCACCCACCACTGTGACAATAAAAGCCTTAACAAATCTGATGAGCTCTCCAAAAAATCTGATCATCCGAAACCAGTCCAAAACCAGCGCAGATTTGCAATAATCTTGATACAAAAACGTCCAGAAACGTCCAAAGACCACTGTGACACAATCCAAAGCCAGTCTTATCTATCTCTCTGCCTGATAAACCCATACGACCACTGTGACATGTGATATCGATTTGCAGATTTGGGTGAGAACTTATAATAACTTAGGCAGACTCTTTGGCTGCTAATAAACAGTATGGTATCATCGCCAATTGAGCCTGTTTTAGCCAACTTCCTCTATGCAAACAATTCTGCTGCCTTATCGGAAGAATCCCAGTCATGCCAGAGGGGACAGCGTCCAACCGTACTGGGCGGAAATCCAGTCCCGCGTCTGGCTATGGAACAGTAGCTTGAGCTCTGACCAGGCCGGCTGGTCCAGTTCTCCGGTCCATTCGTCCATGAAGATCTTTTTGAACTCTATGGCAAGGCAGATGAGCCGGTCTGGATAGCGGGAATTTAGCCAACGGGACATGTATCCGCCGGTGAACTTCACATCCTGCCTACAATCCAGCGCTTTGTTCAAGTAGTCTTTGCCGTTGAGCATCTGGCAAAGGGCTTCCGCCGCGGGGTAGTGCTTCTGTAATAGGTTTCCGCGGCCGATGATAATATCGGGATTTTCATCCTGGGGGTCTGGCTCAGCGTTGGGCCCGCCGCGGCGGTGGTTGTAGCTGTGAATGTCCAGCACCACGAGAAAGGGGTGGAATTCCAGCATCCGGTCGATTTGGTATTGGAGGAGTTTGTACCAGGAGGCGTAATCCTCACGCAGCCTTGCCAAAACTGATTCCGGCACCGGCTCCGCGCGTACCGGCAGGCCCCAGCAGTCCTCTGGAGCAAGGTACACCGCCTTTCCCGGGTTGCGGTTCAGGTCGATGGCGAAGCGGGAGCTTTCAACAATAAAGTGGTTGGGAAAAAGCGCAGCGATTTCGCCTGTGAAAGGGTCTTCCTCGCGGAGGCGGTCGGCTTCGCTGATGCCGCTGATAGCCAGCAGTGCCTGGGGCAGGTGATGGCCGTTGTGTATAGCCGTG
>Ga0302245_1001004_pt1 | contig 20619 bp, 22 predicted proteins | sample AAG_UR_Thr_MG_FD_193512 | JGI IMG/M metagenome (GOLD analysis project Ga0302245, IMG submission 193512) | Enriched activated sludge microbial communities from anaerobic digester in WTTP, New Holstein, Wisconsin, United States - AAG_UR_Thr | ecosystem: Engineered > Bioreactor > Anaerobic >... | reverse complement strand
TTCATCAGAGAATTTCAGTCACGGCGCCTGCGCCCACGGTCCTGCCGCCTTCCCTGACTGCAAACCTCTGGCCTTTCTCCAGGGCTATGGGATAGATAAGAGTGACTTCCATCTCCACGTTGTCCCCGGGCATAACTATCTCAACGCCCTCGGGAAGCTTGATCTCCCCGGTTACGTCCGTCGTCCTTATGTAAAACTGGGGACGGTATCCTGTCAAAAACGACTTGTGCCTCCCGCCTTCTTCCTTCTTCAATACGTATACCTGGGCCTTGAAATGGGTGTGCGGGGTGATCTTGCCGGGCGCGCTTACCACCATACCCCTCTCTGCCTCGTCCTTCTCCACTCCCCTCATCAGCAATCCCACGTTATCACCGGCAAATCCCTCGTCAAGCTCCTTCCTGAACATCTCTATGCCCGTCACTACCGTCTTCTTTACTTCGTGCGACAAGCCTATCATCTCTACCGCATCCCCTATCTTCACCTTGCCTCTCTCTATCCTGCCGGTCGATACCGTACCCCTGCCCGTTATCGAAAATACATCCTCTATGGCCATCAAAAACGGCTGGTCCATCGGTCGCGGCGGCTCGGGGATGTAACTGTCTACGGCATCCATCAACTCAAGGATTCCTCCGCACTTCTCGCATTCCCTCTTGCCGCAACCGCACTCCAGACACTGCAGAGCGCTCCCCTTTATCACAGGTATTTCATCTCCGGGAAATCCGTTCTTGGTCAGAAGCTCCCTCATCTCCAGCTCTACAAGCTCCACAAGCTCTTTGTCCTCAAGCTGATCCATCTTGTTCATGAAAACCACCATCGCAGGCACTTCCACCTGCTTGGCAAGCAGAAGGTGCTCCCTGGTCTGGGGCATCGGTCCGTCCGGCGCGCTTACCACAAGTATCGCTCCGTCCATCTGCGCCGCCCCGGTGATCATGTTCTTGATGTAGTCCGCGTGACCCGGACAATCTATGTGCGCGTAATGCCTCTTGTCTGTCTGGTACTCTATGTGGCTTATGTTGATCGTCAGACCTCTCTCTTTCTCTTCCGGAGCCTTGTCTATATCCTCGTACCTGGAAAAACTCGCCTGCCCCTTCTTGCTTAATACCATCGTTATCGCGCTGGTCAGCGTCGTCTTACCGTGGTCTACGTGTCCTATCGTTCCTATGTTTACGTGCGGCTTGCTCCTTACAAATTTCTCCTTTGCCATTTTTTATGCCTCCTTAATTTTTTTCAAAACCGTTAAATGAGCTTAAGAATGAAAATCCGGTTGACTTTACTATGAAGACTCAAGGCATGGGCACAACAGAAAGGTAAAGAGCCTTTTCCTTTCCTTGCATGGTTACTGCAGGCCATGAACCCTGTACCGTGAATTATCCTGATAAAGCAGCTGCTGATGGGGATTGAACCCATGACCCCGTCCTTACCAAGGACGTGCTCTACCACTGAGCCACAGCAGCGGTTATTCTCTATCTCACGTCAGGCAGGTGTTTCAACTACTGCCGACTATTAATTATAAGACCTGCAGGCATTTTTGTCAAGCATTCCGCAATTACTTCATGAAAAAATGCGGAACGAGATTTGAACGGCCTTTATTTCTCATCCCCGAAACAATCCTGAAAAAGGCAGCACGCACGGCATCTTTTGTCTTGCGTGCCGCAATCAGAGCGGGAAACGGGATTCGAACCCGCGACTTCAACCTTGGCAAGGTTGCACTCTACCGCTGAGTTATTCCCGCAAAAAAAGGATCTTTAAGTATATAATTATAACAACTTATAACGATTTGTCAAGGCAACGGCCCATATCCCTGAGGTCTTCGGGTTTGATGATGAGTTCCAGGTCAGCCGGAAGGGAAGCGGTGAAACGCACGATCCTCTCCTCTCCCGGATGGTTGAATGATATCCTGTACGAATGGAGCGCAACCCGGCCGATAAGGGGCGAAAGAGCGCCGTATACCTCATCCCCTATAATGGGATATCCTTCAGATGCAAGGGCGAGTCGTACCTGGTGAGTCCTGCCCGTAACTGGTTTCGCCATGACAATGGTTATATCGCTGCGTTCTATGTACCGTATCCTTTCAACAATGGTTATCGTCTTCTTGCCTCTAAGGTAGCGAACATCCATAGAGGTGTGTTCCTTCTTATCGGGCTGGACTGTAAATTCCACCTTTTTTGAAGAGTATGGTAAGAAACCCTTTACGACAGCCAGGTATACCTTGTTTACCTGCCTGTTGCTGAACTGGCGTACAAGGTTTTCAAAGGCAGCCTCTGTCTTCGCCATAACGATCGCTCCCGATGTATCCCTGTCAAGCCGGTGAACGATCCCCGGCCTGTCCGGATCACCGCCTGCAAGGCAGGAGTGGGCGAGGGCAAAATTGAGAAGGGTGCCTTCCTTCCTTGAGTGGGTGGGATGGGTAAGTATGCCGGCCGGTTTATTCACGACAAGGATATGGCCGTCTTCATAAATGACATTCAGATCGGCCTTCTGAGGAACCGGCAGGGGTGAAGCAAGCGGGTCTTCTTTAACCAGGACATCTATCCTGTCTCCATGCCGAAGGTTGTAAGAAGGTTCAACGGCCCTTCCGTTGACACATATTTTCCCTGCGGCAAGCAATCCTTTTATTTTCTCCCTCGAAAAACCCAGGAGTTTCTTCAGGTACGAATCTACCCTTTCCTTGCCGCCGTCCTGCCTGTATATGATTTCTTCCACCCTTCAATTCTTCTTTTTCGAGAGGCTCTTAACCAAGTCCTTCCCGATAACGTTCCTCTGTATCTGGTTGGTTCCCTCGTATATCTGGGTTATCTTGGCATCCCTGAACATCTTTTCAACCGGGTATTCCTTCATGTAACCGTACCCGCCGAAAATCTGTATGGCATCCGTTGTCACCTTCATCGCAACGTCTGAGGCCAAAAGCTTGCACATGGCTGAATTGGTTGAAAAATCCCTGGCCCCGGCATCTATCATTTTCGCGGTCTGGTATATCAATGCCCTGGACGCCTCTATCTGCGTGGCCATGTCGGCAAGCATGTGCTGTACCGCCTGGAAAGAGCTGACAGGCTGGCCGAACTGCTTTCTCTGGTGGGCATACTCAAGGGCCGCTTCAAAAGCGCCCTGAGCTATTCCGAGAGCCTGGGCCGCCACTCCGGGCCTGCTTGAATCGAAATTCTTCAGGGTTATCATGAATCCCATGCCTTCTTTTGAAAGAACGTTCTCAGCGGGAACCCTGCAGTTTTCAAATACCAGTTCCCTTGTGGCGGAAGCCCTTATTCCGAGCTTGTTTTCTTTCTTCCCGAAATTGAAGCCTTCCATGCCCTTTTCAAGGATAAAAGCCGTCGAACCCCGTGCCCCTTTTGTCCTGTCCGTAGTGGCTATTACCACGTATGTTTCCGCCTCGCCGCCGTTTGTTATCCACTGCTTGGTCCCGTTCAGGATATAATGGTCTCCCTCCCTTTTGGCGGTCGTTGCCAGGGAGGTAATGTCGCTTCCCGCTTCAGATTCGGTCACCCCGAAGGCCGCTATCTTCTCTCCCCTGGCAATGGGGGGAAGATACTTCTTTTTCTGTTCCTCGTTCCCGAAAAGCAGTATGGGAAAGGTTCCGAGAGCTGTACCGGCGTATGAAAGGGAAATGCCTCCGCAGACCCTGCTCAATTCCTCGATGGCGAGACAAAGCTCGAAAACGCCGTACCCCATGCCTCCGTACTCTTCCGGTATGTATACCCCGAAAAGGTCGGATTCTCCGAGAGTCTTGACTATCTCTCTCGGGAAGATTTCTTTCTCGTCATATTCCGCCCTGACCGGCAGAATTTTTTCAATAGCAATCTTTCGGGCAAGCTCCTTTATCATAACCTGCTCTTCAGTCAGAAAATAATCCATTTCTTCTCCTTTACCTTGGACAGTTAATACCTTCTTTAAGTTTCTGAAACGGGCAGCGGAGCACCTGTCCTTAAGGGTTAGTCCCTGTATTTCTTCAACACGAGAGTAATGTTATGGCCCCCGAAACCGAAAGAATTGGAAAGTGCGACATCCACGCTTTTCTCTATGGCCCTGTTAGGCACGTAGAAAAGATCGCAATCCGGATCGGGAAACTCGTAATTCATCGTGGGAGGAATAATCCCCTCTTTTATTGTCAGGCAAGTGGATATGAACTCAATGCCTCCGGCAGCGCCGAGAGTATGTCCTATCATGGACTTGATTGAGCTGACGGGAATATCGTACGCCCTCTTTCCGAAAGCGTCCTTGATAGCGAGAGTCTCTCCCTTGTCATTAAGGCTCGTGGAAGTCCCGTGGGCATTTATATAATCGACGCACCCGGGATCAACCGACGCATCCTGCAAAGCATTTTTCAGGGAAAGGGAAGCGCCCTTGCCCTCAGGATCGGGAGCCGTCATGTGGTAGGCGTCGCAACTCATGCCTGAACCGACAAACTCCGCGTAAATCTTGCCTGCCTTTCTTGCCAGGGCGTGCTCAAGGGTCTCGAGGACGACTATGCCTGCACCTTCGCCCATGACGAAACCGTCCCTCTCCCTGTCAAAAGGCCTTGATGCCTTTTCAGGGGAATCGTTCCTGGTTGAAAGAGCCTTCATGGAACAGAAACCTGCAAGTCCGAGAGGGGTTATGCATGATTCTGTTCCGCCCGCTATGACAACTTCGGCCATACCCTGCCTCATCATGTTAAGTGCTGTCGCAAGGGCATGGGCGCCCGAAGCGCACGCGCTGACGGTCGCGAAGTTCATGCCCTTGAAGCCGAAATGCATGGCAACCTGGCCTGCCGCCATATCAGGTATGAGCATGGGTATAAGGAAGGGTGAAATCCTCGAGGGCCCGCTTTTCATGAGTATCTCGTGCTGCTCCTCGATGACCTTTAACCCGCCTATGCCTGAACCTATGATCACGCCGGCCTTCTCTTTCAACGCATCGTCGTCAAGGCAGAGACCGCTGTCCCTGACTGCTTCCCAGGAAGCCTTCATGGCGAACTGGACGAAAGAATCCATCCTGCGCAGGGACTTGGGATTTACTCCCTCGAGAACGAAATCCTTCACTTCTCCGGATATCTTCGAAGCATAACCGGAGACATCGAACCTTGAGGTCTTCCCCGTACCGATCCTGCCTGATTTCAGGCCGGCCCAGGAGGTTGGCACATCATTGCCGACAGGCGTTACGAGTCCCATCCCGGTAACAACAACTCTTTTTCTCATTGTTTTTTCTTCTCTATATATTCTATGGCATCCTTTACAGTCTTTATTTTTTCCGCGTCCTCGTCAGGTATTTCCAACCCGAACTTCTCTTCAAGCTTCATGACCAGCTCAACGGTATCGAGAGAATCCGCACCGAGATCGTCGACGAAGGAAGCCGTTTCAGTAACCTCTGAAAGGCTGACTCCCAGCTTATCCGACACAATCTCTTTTACCTGATTAACTATTTCCAATCTTTCCATCATTCCTCCTGTTATTTTTCTTTTCAAGAACAAATACCCACTCACTGCATGGGTTCTACATTACAAGTCCGCCGTCCACCCTGAAAACCTGGCCGGTTATATATGCCGAACTGTCGGAGGCAAGGAAGAGCACGAGGTCGGCGACTTCTTCAGATGTGCCGAATCTCCTCAGCGCAACCTTCTCCATCATCTCGTTTTTAACCTTTTCCGGCAGCTTCTGCGTCATGGCAGTCATTATGTATCCCGGCGCGACCGCATTGACGTTTATCCCGAACCTTCCGAATTCCCTGGCACATGTTTTAGTGAGAGCTATCATGCCCCCCTTTGATGCGCCGTAATTCGCCTGTCCTACATTTCCTATCTGGCCTATAATCGAGGCAACATTCACAATCTTCCCGCTTCTTTTTGAAAGCATAGATTTTCCTATAATTTTACTACATAAGAAAGATCCTTTCAAATTTACGTTCAGTACATCGTCCCATTCATTCTCATCCATCCTTATCAGGAGGTTGTCCCGCGTAATACCCGCGTTATTTATAAGGATATCTACCTTTCCCCACTTCCCTATGACTTCATTCAGGTTATTTTCTATGTCGGACTTGCTCGTGATGTCTATCTTCCCGGACATATATTGAATACCCTTCGATTCAAGCTCTTTCTCGAATTCCTGGTTGATAACAACATCCCAGAGCACAAGCCTTGCCCCGCAAGCCCCGAACCTGAGGGCAAGGGATCTGCCTATGCCTCCGAATGCACCTGTGATTACAGTAACTCTCTCTTTAAGCATTTTTCTCTCCTGTTTTCATGTTGGACCGCTCTATGGCCACGGTCCCGCTGCTTTAAAGTAAAGGGACATCCCCGCCTTCAGGATTCCTGCCGGTTCTTAAGGAAATCCTCAAGAAGGCCCAGGGATCCTTCATCTTCAAGATTCATGACAAAAGCGTCAGGAACGATTCCCTCAACTATTTTTTTCAGTACCTTCTTCGGCCCGACTTCCACGAAAACCCTGCAGCCTTCACCATATATCCCCCTTACAATATCGAGCCATCTCACGGGAGACGATATCTGCCTGACAAGGCCTTCCTTCACTTCCCCTCCATCCCGCGCGCGGCTGCCCGAATAATTCAAGTAAAGCGGGATATCAGGATCCTTGAAATCAAGCTTGGCCAGTTCTCCGGATATAAGCTCTCCCGCCTTCTCCATAAGGGATGTGTGGAAAGGCCCGCTGACATTCAGCATTATACCCTTGACCTTCTTCTGCCTCAGGTAGAGGTTGAAACTTTCAAGGATATCCTTCCTGCCTCCCACCACTATCTGGGAATCAGAATTCATGTTTGCTATTTCGACTCCGGGAAAATCAGCCAGGACATGCTCAAGGTCGGCCAGTTTCATACCTATAACGGCAAGCATGGAACCTCCTGAAGCCGCCGATATGGAGTCCATTATTTGTGCCCTCTTCTTTATGATGTAATAACCTTCGTCCATGGTTATGACCCCGGAGGCAACCAGGGCAGAATATTCTCCGAGACTATGCCCTGCCACGGCAAAAGGTACGGGAGCGGCCTTCCTGTAAACATGCCAGCAGACCATGCTGATTGCAAAAACAGCAGGCTGGCATATTAACGTCCTGGTCAGGTCTTCGATCGGGCCGTTCATTATCCTGTCCATCAGTGGAAGAGATGTTATCTTCTCTCCTTCCCTTACTATGCCGGCGCATTCCGGTATCCTTTCAATGAACTCTTTTCCCATACCGACATACTGGGACGCCTGTCCGGGGAAAAGAACCGCTATTTCCTGTCTTTTGTCCATTTTATGAGATTAGCCCCCCAGGTTAGGCCGCCGCCGAAGGAAACCGTCATGAGAAGGTCTCCCTTCCCGAGAATACCCTTTCTATTTGATTCGTCAAGGGCCACCGGCACGCAAGCGGCGGACATGTTTCCGTATTTTTCTATGTTTATATAAAATTTTCCCTCTTTTATGCGCAGGTTGCGGGCAACTCCCTGGATGATCCTCAGGTTGGCCTGGTGAGGTATAAGGAGTGTTATGTCATCCTTTTTAAGGCCATGGGACTCAAGAAGCTTGTTCACGGCTTCCGACATCGACATGATGGCTATCTTGAAAAGGGCCGCTCCCTCCATCTTCATAAAATGGCAGCGGTTTTCAACCGTTTCGAAAGAAGCAGGCATGTAACTCCCTCCCGCGGGCGCATTAAGGATCTCCCTGTAATTCCCGTCGGCGGATATGTAAGAGCCCATCAGGCCCGCTTCCCCCTCGGTAGACCTTACCACGGCGGCTCCGGCCCCGTCCCCGAGCAGAACGCATGTGCCCCTGTCCTTATAATCCGTCAGCCTGCTCATGCACTCGTTGGCAACCACCAGGCCCGTCCTGTAACTCCCGCATTCTATGAAGTTCCTTGCCGTCTCCAGGGCATAAATGAATCCCGAACATGCTGCCGAGAGATCAAAAACGGGGATATTCCTGATTCCAAGCTTGGACTGTATGAGGCAGGCGGTTGAGGGGAAAAACATGTCTGGCGAAACTGTCGCTGATATGATGAATTCTATTTCGGAAGGATCTGCGGAAGCATCCTCAAGAGCCTTCCTGCAAGCCAACTGGCCGAGATCCGAAGACGCCATGCCCCTGGGACAAATCCTTCTCTCCTTTATTCCGGTCCTGGTAACAATCCACTCGTCGGTAGTGTCGACCATTACCTCCATGTCCCTGTTTGTAAGGACGGTTTCAGGAAGGCAGGAGCCTGTTCCCGCGATATATGCTTTGGGCATTATTTTTTCTCCGCGAATTTCTTCAGGTTTCCAAGCAAATCAGACATTACAACCTTCTTGCCAAACTTGATAGCGCTGTAAAGCGCCCTCGGGGAGGACCTGCCGTGGCTTATGACAACTATGCCGTTTACCCCGAGAAGAATTCCGCCTCCGTATTCCGCGTAATCAATCTTCTTGGCAAAATTTCTGAAGGAACCTCTAAGCAGAAAACCGCACGCTTTGCCCAAAAGGCTTCTCCTGATCTCCCTGAAAAGCATGGTCTTGAAGGACCTGGTCATGCCCTCTGTAACCTTCAGCACGACGTTGCCCGTAAAACCGTCTGCTATCACCACGTCCGTTTTGCCTGAAAAAAGTTCCTGTCCCTCTATATTTCCCTTGAAATTTATCCCTCCCTTTTCAAGAAGGGGAAAAGCGGCTTTTCTCAGTTCGTCGCCCTTCGTGGCCTCAGACCCAATGTTTAGAAGGGATACGGAGGGATCCTTTACGCCAAAAACCGTGGAGGCGAAAATAGAATTCATCTGGGCCGCCTGGAGTATGTGAAAAGGCTTGGCGTTCGCATTTGCGCCGGCATCCGCGAAGACGGTGAAAGTCCCTTTCATGTTGGGCAGAAGTATGGATATTGCAGGCCTTTCAATATTTTCTATCAATCCCAGCTCGGATATGGCGTACGAGACGAACGCCGCGGTATTGCCGGCGCTCAGGGCGTAGTGTGCCCGGCCTTCCTTGTGAAGCAGAACCGTCCGGCACATGCTGTTATCCTTCGACTTGATCATCTGAAGGTTTACCTTGTCTTCCATCCCTATGTATTTTTCAGTATTGAGGATCTCCACGTAAGGATGGTTGTCAAAGTTTTCATGATTTCCAATGGCATCCCTGTTCCCCACAAGGATGAGGCGCAGTTTTTCTTCCGGGGAAACCAGGCCGCAGGCCTTGATTGCAGAGAAAGGCGCGTTGTCCCCGCCCATGGCGTCAACGGATACAATTATCTCTTCTTCTCTCATTTTTCTTTCTTCTTTACAGATATGACAGGCTTACCCTTGTAATAGCCGCATGCCTTGCACACGGTATGGGGCAATCCCTTCTCGCCGCAGTTGGTGCAGGTTGAGAGGGACCCTGTGGTAAGCTTCTGATGGGTATTCCTCCTCTTTCCCGTTCTGCTATTCGAATGTCTGCGTTTCGGATTAGGCATTTGAAAACCTCCTGTTGATTGTTTTATGTCAAACCGAGCTTTTAACCTTCATGGTCAGGGCCTCTTTTACGGAAGCCGGAACGAACCTCGAGATGTCCCCCTTAAGGAATGCTATTTCCTTTACCAGGGAAGAGCTTATGAAAAAGAACTCCTCCCCCGGCATGAGAAAAACCGTTTCCACGCTTTTGTCGAGTATCCTGTTGGTAAGGGCCATCTGGAATTCATACTCGAAATCCGAAACAGCCCTCAGCCCCCTTAATATTATCCTTACGTTCTTCCTGCGCAGGTAATCCACCAGGAGCCCGTCAAAACGGTCTATCTCGACCTTCGGGTTTCCCGAGTATATATCCTCAAGAAGCCGTATCCTTTCATTCACATCGAAAAGGAAGTTCTTCCTTGGATAAGTGGAAACGGCTATGATGACCCTGTCGAGAAAGGAGAGCCCCTTTTCGATAACGTCCATGTGCCCGTTGGTCACGGGATCGAAACTCCCGGGGCAGACCGCGATCTTTTCCGAACTTTTAAGCATATATGTCAATCCCTGAAAAAGTAAGAAACCACTGTTTTCCCGTACTTTTTTTCCCTGTGAAGATGCATTCCGGGGGGAACCTGCAGACCATTTTTCTCCTTGTGCTCAAATACCGCCATCCCGCCGGATCTCACTATGTTAAGAGCGACAAGGGAAGAAAGCAGGCTCTCTGCCTTCTTTGAGGCATAACCGTACGGAGGGTCTGCAATTACAAGGCCGAAGGCCCCGTCCCGCAGGCTAAAGATAACCTTCTCGGCGTTTCCCCTTATAACCCTGCACCTGCCGGATATGCCGAGAGACTCAAGATTGCTTTTGATGACCCTGTATGCCTCCAAATCAGGCTCGACGAAGACGGCCTCCCCTGCTCCCTGGCTCAGGGCCTCTATTCCGACGGCGCCCGTACCTGCGAAAAGATCCAGGACTTTTTCGTTTTCAACCCGCCCCCTGAGAACGTCGAAAATGGCCTCCCTGACCATATCCCTGGTCGGCCTTACGTTTTTATTCTTCAGAAAAAGCAGGTTCCTGCCCTTGAGACTTCCGCCTATTACCTTCATACGTTGAATTTGTGCGGCTGCACTTTATGCCAGTCTATCAGTATGGACGTGGCTATGAAAACAGAAGAATAGGTGCCGATGATGAAACCTATCAGAAGGGAAAGGGAGAAGACATGAAGCGTCTCGCCCCCCAGGAAGAAAAGGCATAAAACGACAACGATTGTGGATAGACCGGTCAATATAGTGCGGCTTAGGGTTTCGTTGATGCTATTATTGAAAACGGCAGTATAATCGTCTCCCCTGTGTTTCCGTATATTCTCCCTTATCCTGTCGAAAATCACGACGGTATCGTTGACAGAAAAACCTGCAATGGTCAGAAAAGCGGCAATCACGGTGGCATCAATCTGTTTTCTTGTAATGGCAAGTATTGCAAGCACAAAAAGCATATCGTGGAAGATGGCGAGGGTGGCTCCCACGGCAAACCTGAACTCGAACCTTATCGTGATATATAACAGGATCCCTATCATGCCGGCAATGAATGCAAAAAGGGCCTTGTTCCTGAGAGTCGTGCTCATTGAAGGGGAAACCTGCGACTGTCCCTTGATCGTAAAGCTTTCACTTCCGTATCTCGAGCCGAACTCCCCGAGGATCTTCTCAATGGTGCCAAAACCGCTCTTTATGATAAAGGATTTCCCATTCTCGCCCAGTTCCTGCACCGAGTAATATCCTATGTTGAGGTTTCCAAGGATATCCCTTATTTCGCTCACGTCAGTCCCGGTTGAAAACTCTATATTCATCATCTCGCCGCCCACAAAATCCACCCCGAAGTTCTGCCTTCCCCTCATGGAGAAGAATACCAGGCCTGCCAGTATTATTACCAGTGAAAAAACATAGGCCGCCTTCCTCTTACCTATAAAATCGATATTAGTCTTTTTAATGATATCCATTTATATCCTCAGCTTTTCTATCTTTCTTGTTGTTATTACCAGGTCGACTATGGCCTTTGTCACGAAAACGGCGGTAAAAAGGTTTGCCACGATACCTATGCTAAGAGTAAGTCCAAACCCCTTTATTGCCCCCTCTCCAAGAAGAAAGAGTATGATACCGACAATTATCGTGGTCAAATTCGAATCTATGATAGCGGTCCATGCCCTTTTGTAACCGGCATCGATACTTGCCCTGGGGCTCTTTCCCGCCCTTAACTCTTCCCTTATCCTTTCATATATGAGAACATTGGCGTCCACGGCCATTCCGCACGTAAGCGCAATACCGGCTATGCCCGGAAGGGTCAGCACCCCCTTTATGGTTGCCATGAATCCCAGAAGTATGAGGAGGTTCATAGCCATGGCGAAATTCGCAAGCAGGCCAAAAACGGAATAATATACCGCCATAAATAAAACAACGAATATGGCGCCGTAGAGTGCGGCCCTCAGGCCCTGCGTGATATTGCTCCTGCCCAGGGTTGGCCCGACAACTTCCCTGTATATCATGTCGACTTTCGCCGGCAGAGCTCCTGCCCTCAGGACTATCGCAAGGTTGCGGGCTTCTTCAACGGAAAATTTTCCGGTTATATTCGCCCTGCCTCCGCCGATCCTCTCCCTTATTACAGGCGCCGACCTGACAACCCCGTCAAGGACTATGGCAAGCTGCCTGTTTACGTTCTCTCCGGTGACCTTTTCAAAGAGTGCGGCTCCCTCGTTGTCAAGTTCAAGGTTCACATCGGGAAAACCCGAATTATCATAACCAAGGTAGGCGTCCTTAATATACTTGCCGGTCATTTCAGGCTCAATTTTCACAAGCAGCGGCTGTGTATCCCTCAATATTCCCCTTTCGTCTTTCTCCTTGTGATAAAGCAGCTGGTATCCTTCCGGCACGTCTCCCGACACGGCTTTGTTCATGAGTTCAGCATCATCAGAAACGAGCCTGAACTCGAGAAGGGCCGTCTGCCCGATTATCTCTATCGCTTTGTCCGGATCCCCGACCCCCGGAAGGTCCACTATGATCCTGTCAATCCCATCCTTCTGGATGACAGGCTCGGCAACCCCGAGAGCGTCTATCCTGTTCCTGATAATCTCAAGAGCCCGGTCTGTTATGTCGGAAAGGCTCTTATCATCAGTCCTGGCATCCGCAACCTCAAGCACCACGTGGAGTCCTCCCTGAAGATCGAGACCTCGCTTGATTTTCTTTCCGGGCGGGTAGAACTGGAAGGTAAAAAGAACGATTACTCCGATTATGACCAGGATCTTATAATAGTATTGTCTCATCATTTTCTATAAACCTCTTTAGGGTTAAACAGCCTTTCCTGTGACTTGCAAAAAGTCCCGTTTTCTTTATCAAACCTCCGGAAAAAACAAGTATAATACCCCATATGGCACGCTCCGCCTTTCTGTCCAACCTTGAAAAGCAGGGCGTCTCCGTCACAATCTATGTATACTTCATTGACAGTCTGGCAATTTCCGGATTCCTCGCCCTTGAGCCACAATCTCTCCCTGCTTCTGCTGTAATAATGCATCCTGCCCGTCTCAAGGGTTTTCAACAAAGCTTCGCAGTTCATGTGGGCAAGCATGATTACCCGCCCTTCCATATCCTGCACAACGGCAGTCACGAGCCCTTTGTCATCAAACTTCACCTGTGATAAAATATCTTCTTTATTCAATTTCCAGACCTTCTAATTATACAACCACCTTTGATAAAATGTCAACTACTAAGGATACTACAAAAAAGAGATTGTGGCAAGAACTTCTGAAAATACCTTTTGGGAAAAGAATCAGTTATTCTCAACTTGCCGGGAATATGGGCATGCCGGGCAAAACCAGGCATATAGCCTCTCTCCTGAAGGAAAATCCTTTTCTTATAGCGGTACCGTGCCACAGGGTAATCAAGAAGAACGGAACATACGGAGGTTACGCGCTCGGAGAAGATTTCAAGAAATATCTCCTTGAGTGGGAAGCTTCCTTTTTTCGTCAAGGAACCGGAGAGCTGACTGAAGAACGGAAGCCATAATCCACGTTGTATTCCATGGATTGTAGCCTCCCCTCCACATTTCCGATGGAGTCTTCAGTCCGAAAGAAAAATTGGTATGAAAAAACTGCTCCGCCTGTTCTCCCGCCACAGGATATCCCCAGTCCCCAGGAAATCTGGAAATACCGTGGGTCCATGCTTTCATCATTCCCTTGCCGAGTTTAACAAGCCTCTTTTCTCCGAGCATCCTGCCGAGATTGTATACTTCAAAGGGATAGAAAAAAACATCCAGGTGCATATTCTGCACGCTTACGCCGGGCCAGAAAGTCGCCCTGAAACCCTGCCTGTGGCATATGCTTTCTTTCCTGAATCCTGGTTCCCACAGATATACAAAGGTGCTTGCCCAATCGGCTGCCAGTTTTGCGTAATTCCCGTATACGGGCATCCCTGTGATAAGAAACGCCTTGTACGCAGCGGAAAAGAAAAGCAGTCCCGCTTCTTTGTCCTCGCACATAGCATCGAGAGTGGCATGGCTGAAAGGCGTTTCAAGCCTGTCGGCAAAAAGGTAATAATACCTTTCAAGCAGAGTCAGGCCTTTTTTCAGAAAGTCATCTTTTCCCGTAACCTCGTACGCGGATAAAAGAGCGGTAATGCAGGAAGCCCCTCCCGCGGCGGCAAATTCATCGGAAGGTTTTCCTTCATCCGTAAAAAAAAGAGGAAATATTTTCTTTCCGTTGAGGCTTTCCTCCCTGCTCAGGAAGCGGGCACTTTCTTCAACGGTTTTCAACCAGGTATCCTTTGCGGGAAGGAAGTGTCCGCGCAGCAGAAGAATAGAATCACAAAGGTTGCATACTGCCTCTCCAAAAGCCCTGGAGGGAGTGAGCCTTCCGTTAAGGCGGAAAGGTTCCCATTGTTTCTCCGCCAGCCAATACCTCAGGCACTTCAAGGCTTTTTCCCTTCCGGGGGACGGAGCATCTGCAAAGGCATCCATTACTTTACAGCCAATATCCGTCAAAATCCCTTTCTTCTCTTTTATTCCCAGGGATATCGCGCACCATGCGAGGCGCAGAGACTGTCCCGTCCACCCGAAAAGGAATGAGGGGGGACGATTATATACATTGCCTTCTTTTTCAGTTTCGGGAACAAGGAGAAAACCGTTTACTTCCCCTTCCCGCCATCTTGACAGCATGGCATTTTTTTTCAACATGACAGTTTTTTCAAGGCTGAACGCCTCTTTTGTCTTTGGGCGCAGGATATTCCAGCCCATCTCTATCATCCGCCTGAATCCCCTGCCTTCTTCACACCTTGATACGTCAATGAAAAGGTTTTTTTCAAAAATGCCGCCTCTTCGCAGGTCAAGATATCCGCCTCCCGGCAAGGACACGGGGCACCTGTTGTTATCATAGACTTTATCAGGAATATTATTCATTGCGACAACGCCGCTCAGGTTTACGATATTCCAGTTATTCCCCGAACGTACGACTCCGGACGACCACCAGTGTTCCCCATCCTTTCCCGAAAGGTTAATCCTGGACGGCATGGAAAAAACAGTCAGGGATACAAAACTTTTTTTATCTTCCCATTCGACATTCACCGCCGGTATGGGCAAACGGTGTTCTTCAACCACAAGAGAATATCCGTCCGTATCTCTCAACCTGGGGACCAGCGTTTTTTCAGATGCGGAAGGATTGCCGTTGTAAATAACGTGGGGAATGGTGACTTTCTGTTTTCCCCCTTGTCCGGAAAGCAGGCCCGTGCCGAAAGAAACATGGAACATATCCGGCCGGCCCGTGAAGATCCATCGCCGCTTCAAATGCAGATATTCTCCACTGAAAGAGAACTTATCGGAGATTTTGCAAAACCCCTGGGATGCTTCGATTTTTACGGCATGCCTGTTAATTACCCTTGTTTTCAAAAAATCAGGCTGCCCGTAACACAGATTCCACGGCAGCGAGCTTGAAAAAGGATTGAGAGACGAATAATTGAAATTCAGCAGAACCTCGCCGTCTGCGGAGAAAGTGAAGTGGATATCATTCCCATCTTCCTGCAGTTCCAGAATTCTCGACCGTTGCCCGTTGGTGATTCTCCGGATTTTCCCTGTCACTTCAGCTCCCCGCCGAACAAATTCACGTGAAAGCGGGAGATCTGCGACCTTTCACCCTGTGATATCAGCCTGGGAAAAGGCATGGGTGCATCCCCGGAGAGCTCGGATATGATTGAACCTGCCGCTTCAACAACCTCTTGCATGACACCGAAATCGATTATTTCCAGCCTGTTGAGGTTGGAATGAAAGGGGAAATAACCCTGGGCCATATTTGCCCTGCGGAACCATATGGAGGGAACTCCAAGCACGTTCATGGGAAAATGGTCGCTGTAAGGAGAAACGCCTCTCTCCACGTTATACCATACTCCTGTCTTCCCGGTTTTCTCCTTCACGTACGAAAGAAGCTTTCCGTTCCCGGTAACCAGTATCTTGTTCTCCCCGTACAGGCAGCTGCAGCTGTCAAAATTTACTGCGAAAACGGCTTTCTTTACAGTATCGGCGTACTTCCTGGCAAAATTGAGGGATCCGTAAGAAAGGACCTCTTCGGAACCGCAGGAAACCAGTATTATGTTCCGGCGCCTTCTGCCATCCCCTCCAAACCTCCTGGCGAACTCAAGCAGGATGGCAACCCCGGTCGCGTTATCGGTTGCCCCTTCCCCTGCCATGACACTGTCATGGTGGGCTGTCACTATTATATTCCCGCTTCCGCCGCCTTTTACAACGCCTATTACGTTCTGGCTCACTGAGGAGGTCTTCCTGCCGGCAACCCTGACGAAGACCCGGCTTATTCCCTCGCGGAGAATGTCGACCACGTCAAAATACCTCGGGATCAGAACCGAAAGCATCTTCTCTTTCATCCACATGTAAGGCATGCCGTCGGCTATTACCCAGGGCACAGGAAACCTGTTGTCGTTCATGATAAGGGCCTTTGCCCCCGAGTTGACAAGAGCGGAGTAATCCCGCAGGCTTTCTCCCAGGCCGCCGTAGAGTATCACGGCCTTGCCTTCAATCTCCTTTTTTCTTTTAAAAGCAAGACTCACGTTTTCAAGGTATGCAACCTCGAGGATCTCTCCATCAGGATTTTCCGTGAATCCCGACTGGGCAAGCGGGAGAACATCAAGTTTCTCCACCTTTCCATTTTTCACCTTGCCGAATTCCACGGCCGAATATTCCATCTTCTCCACGGGAAACTCCTGGATTTCGACAGAAAGTCCCGCTTCCCTGAAACCCTTCTCTATGTAACCTGCCGCTTTTTTTTCTCCGGCCGAACCATACATTCTTGTCCCTACATTTTTACAGATAAAATGCATATCCTTTTTCATCATCTCCATATCTTCTCCTGTAAGGTCAAAAGATAGGGCCGCCATTGCGCCCAAAGGGAAAAGACATCTCAATCCCCGCCTATGATTTCAATTATCCTGCATGCCACGTTCTCCCTTTCCATGCATTCAAACTCTTCTTTTCTGCCGTCCCTGTAAAGAAAGGCCACCCTGGATCTCCCGCCCTCCCCGAAAAATGCCGGCGTATCGGCGATTATCAGGTCGAGATTCTTCTCCAGGAGCTTTTTGGAAGCATTCCTGATAAGTTCTTCCGTCTCCAACGCAAAGCCTATCACCCTCTGTCCGTTTTTTTTCAACCCGGCAACCTCCTTCAATATATCAGGGTTGGGCACAAGTTTCAGGAGCCATTCGGCCTTCCTCTTGACCTTCTCCCTTTCAGGGGAAGCAGGTTTCCAGTCTCCTACCGCCGCTGACATGACCAGGACATCAGATGAAGGAAAATTGAGAAGGATGGCCTTTTTCATCTCTTCCGCCGTTTCCACCCTGACCAGGCGGACCCCGCCGGGGGCCGGGATGGAAACGGGGCCGCTGACCAGGATAACTTCGTGGCCGGCCTTCCTGGCATAATCCGCGACCAGGTACCCCATCCTTCCGGTAGAACGGTTGCTTATGAACCTTATTGGATCGATATATTCCCGGGTCGGTCCCGCACTAATCAGTATTTTCATTTCTGGTTGAGAGCCATTCAAGCTCCGACTCTATGAAACCGTCTATCTCGCCGTCTATAACGGCATCCACGTTGCCTGTTTCAAAACCTGTCCTGTGGTCTTTCACCATGGTATAGGGGCAGAAAACGTAAGAACGTATCTGGCTTCCCCATTCTATCTTCTTCTGGACTCCGCGCCTTGCTTCTTCTTCCTTCTTCTTCTCCTCCATCCTCAACTGGTAAAGGCGGCTGAGAAGAAGCTTCATGGCAATCTCGCGGTTCTTAAACTGCGTCCTTTCGTTCTGACACTGGACCACTATCCCCGTTGGCAGGTGCTTTATCCTTATTGCCGTCTCGACCTTGTTTACGTTCTGTCCCCCCGCGCCCCCGGCCCTGTAGGTATCTATCTCGAGGTCATCTTCGTTAATCTCTATGTCTACATCCTTGGGAGCCTCGGGGATCACGTTAACGGCGGCAAAACTGGTATGCCTTCTCTTGTTGGAATCGAAAGGGGATATCCTTACAAGGCGGTGAACCCCGTTTTCACCCTTCAGGTAGCCGAAAGCATTCTGTCCGGATATTATCGCTGTGATCCTTTTAATGCCTGCTTCTTCGCCCGGCAGGAAATCTACCACATTCACGCCGAATCCCTGCCTGGCCACCCACTTGCTGTACATGCGCCACAGGATGCTTACCCAGTCGCACGCCTCCGTGCCGCCGGCCCCCGAATGGAGAGTGAAAATGGCGTTCTTGGAATCTTCCTCGTCCTTCCACATCAACTTTATCTTAAGCGCCCCGATATCCTTCTCTATTTCCCCGACAAGGCTTGAGCCTTCCCTGGCAAGATCGGCGTCTTCATCCTGCTCCAGCAGTTCCACGAGGGTTCCGAGATTTTCAAGCTTGCCGTCTATCATTTCTGCAGAAGAGATGGTATCGTTCAACAGGTTCCACCTTTCCATCTTATCCCTGTCTTCCTTAACGTTCCAGAATCCCTTCTTCTTCATCTCCCCGTCAAGAAGGAGAAATTTCTCCCTGTATCCCGGCAGGTTGAACTTGATTTTCATTTCATCCCACCTTTCTGAAAAGCGGGAGTGTTTCTCCTTGAGAAGATTTGATTCAGAGCTCATTTATCTTCCTCCATACCCGTTCCATAAGATCCTTTACGCCTTCCCCCGTAATGGCAGATATAAGTATGCTTTCACTGAAACTCTCCCGAAAAGCCCTTATCCTTGCCTCAGGTATCTGAAGGTCAGTCTTGTTCCCCACTATGATTTCGGGCCTTTCATAAAGGCCGTGTCCGTAAGAGACCAGTTCCCTGCGTATATTCAGGTAATTTGATACCGGGTCCGGCTGAGACATGTCCACGAGGTGGATAAGCACCCTGGTTCTCTCAACGTGCTTCAGAAACCTGTAACCGAGCCCCTTGCCCTCGGAAGCCCCCTCTATAAGCCCCGGTATATCGGCAATGATGAAACTCCTCGAATCTCCCATGTATACGACCCCCAGGTTTGGAACAAGGGTCGTGAATGGATAGTCGGCAATCCGGGGCCTTGCCTTGGTAACTTTTGATATGAGGGTGGATTTTCCGCTGTTCGGATAACCTATGATCCCGACCTCCGCGATGAGTTTCAACTCGAGCCTCACATACCTTGATTCGCCTGGCGCTCCTCTGGTAAACTTCCTCGGAGCCTGATTGGTGGGCGACTTGAAGTGGTTATTTCCGAACCCGCCCCTGCCCCCTCTCGCTATCTCGAAACGCTCTCCGTCCGCCAGCATGTCCTTCATGAAAATATCCCGGCCGTCCAAAACCTCGTTTACGATGGTGCCGCAGGGAACGCTTATAGACAGGTCCTGTCCGGTCCGGCCGCAACGGTTATTTCCACTGCCGGCCTGTCCTTCCTCCGCCTCGTAGTGCTGCCTGAAATGGAAATCTATCAGGGTCCTTATATTCTTGTTGGCCACCAGGAAAACGCTCCCGCCGTCTCCGCCGTCCCCGCCGGACGGGCCTCCCTTCGGGATATTTTTTTCCCTTCGGAATGCAACGCATCCGTCCCCGCCTTTGCCAGCCTTGATCCAAATCCTTGCTTCATCAAAAAATTTTGGCATCTCTTATTTTTCCCCTTCTTCCCCGTTAACTTTTTTCTTTATTTCTTCAAGGTCCTTAACCGTAGCGATACCAAGGCTCGAGAATATCCTGCCGGATATTTCCTTCAGGCACTCTCCCTTCTTATGGCAGCTTTCCTTAACCTCTTTCCCAATCTCACGGACACACTCCTTATTCTCCCGCCCTTTTGTTTCCATCTCCGAGATCGCCTCGCCCGCCTTCTCCTTAACGTAAAAGAAACTTCCCACGCCAATATTGAAGAGCCTCTCCATCAAAGACTTTTTCTTCTCCATTGTCAACCTCCCAGCTGCTTTGCCCTCCTTACAACCTCTGCGGCAGCTTTTTCAGTAAGCCCTGCTTCCCTGAGAATCCCTATATCGGCTTCAGATATGGAATAGACGTCCGGAAATGCGGCCACTATCTTCTTCTTCCTCTCCTCTCCTATGCCCTTTATCCCGTCAAGAAAAGATTCCTTTACTTTCCTTGCCCTGATCTTCCTGTGGTAAGAGAGGGCAAACCTGTGGGCCTCGTCCCTTATACGCTGCAGCAAATGCCTCTCCCTGGAATCTTCTCCGAGCCTTAACGGTTCCCTGCTCCAGGGAACAAATATCTCCTCGTTCTCTTTGGCAAGCGACACCACCGGTATATCAAGCTTCATTCTTCCAAGGACCCCTGCCGCAATCCCGAGGTGGCCCCGTCCCCCGTCAACCAGTACCAGGTCTGGCATCTCCCTGTCATTTTCAGAAGAGAACCTTCTCTCAAGCGCTTCTTCTATCATCCTGTAATCATCTATGTTCGACCTGAAGATAATCCTGTACCTGCGGTAACCCTGCCTGTCGGGAATACCTCCCCTGAAGAGAACCTTCGAGGCGGTCGCAAGGGTTCCCGAGGTGTTTGAAACGTCAAAACCCTCAATGGCGTAAGGCGTCCTGTCAAGCCTTAGAATACCGGCAAGCTTGCAGAGAACGTTATTCTCCCCGTAAGACAAAAGCTCCTTCTCGTCCCTCAGCGGGAATCTCTTTCTCAGCCTGTCAAGCATTAAAAGCCTCTTCTTTATCTCGTTGGCCTTTTCGTATTCAAGATTCTCCGCAGCCTCAATCA
>Ga0302245_1000982_pt1 | contig 20861 bp, 19 predicted proteins | sample AAG_UR_Thr_MG_FD_193512 | JGI IMG/M metagenome (GOLD analysis project Ga0302245, IMG submission 193512) | Enriched activated sludge microbial communities from anaerobic digester in WTTP, New Holstein, Wisconsin, United States - AAG_UR_Thr | ecosystem: Engineered > Bioreactor > Anaerobic >... | reverse complement strand
TTTCTCCATCTCTTCCGCCTGCGAGGGGGTCAGGACACCCACAAAGTCGTTGACGAAGCCCCGGGGCTGGGGCAGGGCCGTCAGGGCGACCGATAGAGAAGAAAGGAGGAGAGCGAGGGGGATGAGCCGTTTCATCGATCTTCTCCGTCGGGCATGGCGTCCACCGCCGCCGCCAGGGCCTTCAGGGCTTCCAGCAGCCGTCCGGCCAGATCCCCGGGAGGGATGCTTTCCCCCCCCCGCAGGCGGCCCAGGTCGGTGAAGGCGTCGGTCGGTATGCCGTACTCCCGGGCCACGAAAACGAGTGTCTCCCCGGGGTCCCGGGCCGCGGCGGCTCCCCGAAGCCCGGCGAGGCCGCGGAAAATCGCGTTGGGAACACCGGACCAGTTCCGCAGAAAACGCCCCAGGGCCCGTTCCCGTCCCTCAGCGGCGATGAGCATCTGCCGGAGGTCGTTCACCGCTCCCCGGAGCCGCTCCTCCAGCTGGTGACGCAGATTGGTCCGGGTGAGGGCGGGGAAGGCCGGGTCCGGTCCGTGGAGGACCCGGCGGGCCTCCGCCATGTCGGCATATTCCATGGGAAAGACATCGGCGGACCCCTGAAACTCCGGGACGCTCATGATGAGGGGCGTTATCCGGAAGCGGCGGATGAGCCTGCCCGCCTTTTTCCCGAAGAGGAAGATCCGCCGGGGGTAGGATTTCTCCAGCAGAATCAGAATATTCAGGTCCGACACGCCCCGGCGGTAGGCGCCCCGGGCGGCGCTCCCGTATAAAATGACCGAGGCGAGGTCCCCGGCGAAGACATCCTTCATCACGGACACCAGACGGGACAGGGGCTCCAGGACGGTCGATTCCTGATTTTTCGCCATGATCCGGCACCTCCCTATTGAAAGTAAAGTACCGAAGATGGGCGGAAAATTCAAGAAAATACCCTGTCTTGACATGTTTCCGTATTGCTGAGAAATTTACGGGTGCTTTTATAAGGAGGAGAGGAATGAAAAAGAAGGTTCTCCTGGCGCTCCTCTGCGCCGCCCTGGCGGCGGGGACGTCCGTCGCCCAGACCAACCTGGCCCTCAAATCGGCCCGGGAAACCTCGACCTATTACGCTTTCGCCGTGGGCATCGCCGATGCGGTGATGCAGGGGGCCCCGGGGGTCAACATCACCGTGGAGACCAGCGCGGGATCGGTGGAAAACGTCAAGATGGCCCGGATGCGGAAGGACTTCATGTTCACCTCGCCTCCGAACCTGGTGGGCTCCGCCCTGGCCGCCGAGGGACAGTTCAAGGAAGGGGGCTACGATAAGATCCGTTCTCTGTGGCCCATACCTGGGCTGGTGATGCACTGGGTGGTGCGGCAGGACAGCGGGGTGCAGAGCCTGGCGGATCTGGCGGGGAAACGCTTCGTCCCCGGCGGGGCCGGCTCCGCGGGGGAACAGATCACCCGGAAGGTCCTCGGCGCCGTGGGGGTGGAGGGCAAGGTGGAGCTTCTGACCATCGACCTCAGCGAGGGCGTCCCGGCGGTGCGGAACCGCCGGGCCGTGGGCTTCGGAACCTCCAGCACGCCGCCGGCTTCCATGATCCAGGAGATCGCCGCCACCATCCCCATGCGGTTCCTGGAACTCTCCGACGCGGATTACAGCAAGGTGAAGGACCTGTACACCCGGGCGACCCTCCCGGCGGGAATGTACCCGGGGATGGACAAGCCGGTGAAAACCGTCAGCCAGCCCGTGGCCCTGTACACCACCTCGGATCTTCCGGAGGAGACGGCCTACCGCCTGACCAAGGCCTTCTGGGCGGGGCGGGCGAAGTGGGAGGCCGTCCATCCGGCGATGAAGCTCATCACCATGGACGACGTCAACGCCATGGTGGCCCGGCTGCACCCCGGAGCCCTGCGTTACTACCAGGAAGCGGGCTTCGCCGTGGCCCCCGGTCTGCGCTAAGCCGGATCGATGTTTTTCCGACTTCTGTCGAAGGGGATCGTCCTGGTGGCGGTCCTCTTCGCCCTTTTCCAGTTCGTTCTTCCGGTGTACGCCTTTCTCCCGGCGCTGCAGGCCCGGGCCCTGCATCTGGCCTTCATGTTTTTCATGATCTTCATTCCCGGGGCCCTTCGGGCGGCGGCGGATAAAGGGGGAGTGAAAAAGCTGCGTCCGGCGGTTTTCCGGGACCTGCTGATGGGGGCCGCCGGCCTGGGGATAAGCCTCTACGTCTTTTTCGATTATTCCCGGATCTCGGACCAGTATGGGGTTCCCTCGGGGCCACTGCAGATCGCCGCGGCCCTGGTGCTGACGCTGCTCATTCTGGAGGCGGCCCGCCGGGAAATCCAGCCCACCCTGCCCCTCATCGCCCTGGCTTTTCTCGCCTACGCCCTCCTCGGCCACCTCATACCGGGGACCTTCGGACATCCCCGTTACGATCTGGCCACCCTGGCGGGCCAGCTTTTTCTTACCACCGCGGGGCTCTGGGGACTCCTGGTGGGAGTCAGCGTGGATGTCATCGCGATTTTCGTTTTTTTCGGGGCCCTCATGTTCGCCACCGGAGGGGGCTCGGGTTTCATGCGCCTGTCCATCCGGCTGGCGGGGCGGTTCTCCGGCGGGCCCGCGAAGGTCGCCACCATCGCCAGCGCTCTCTTCGGGTCCATTTCGGGGAGCGCCAGCGCCAACGTGGCCACCACCGGGGCCTTCACCATACCGATGATGAAGCGCCTCAGGTACAAACCCGAGATGGCGGCGGCGGTGGAGGCCGCGGCCAGCACCGGCGGCCAGATCATGCCCCCCATCATGGGGGCCGGGGCCTTCGTCCTGGCGGAACTCACCGAGACCCCCTACCTGGAGGTGGCGGTCCGGTCGCTTCTTCCGGCCCTGTTCTACTTCGCCGCGGTGGGGCTGGGGATCCATTTTTACGCCCGCCGGGAAGGTTACCGGGGCCTGGACCGGGGGGAGCTCCCGGGATGGAAGGAAACGATCAGGTCCAGCGGGTTTTTTCTCATCCCCTTCACCATGCTGATGGCCTGGATGGTGGGAGGCTACACTCCCCAGTACTCCGCCTTCTGGGCGGCGCTGATCACCCTGCCGCTGGCGCTCCTGAACGAGGACTGGAAGCCCGACCCGGCCTCGACGGCGCCCCGCCTCAGGGAGGCGGTGGTCAGCGGAGCCAGGCAGGCGGCGGTCATCGCCGCCATTTCCGCCAGCGCCCAGGTCATCATCGCCGTCATCGCCTTCACCGGGCTGGGAGTCAAGATCAGCTCGCTGATCCTGTCCCTGAGCGGGGGCAACCTGTTCTTCACCCTGGTTCTGATAGGTCTCACCAGCATCGTCCTGGGGATGCAGGTGCCCACCACCGCCGCCTACATCATGGCCGTGGTGGTCGGGGGGCCGGTGCTGGTCACCTTCGGCCTGCCCCCGGTGGCGGCCCATCTCTTCGTGTTCTATTACGCCATCCTGTCGGCCATAACCCCCCCCATCTGCGGTGCGGTATTCATCGCCGCGGGGATGGCGGAGGCGGACTGGTACGCGTCGGCGAAGATCGCCATGAAGCTCAGCTTCGCCGCCTTCTTCGTTCCCTTCGTGTTTGTCTACGACCCCGCGCTGCTGCTTATGGGGACTCCCGCGGCCACGGCTTACGCGGCGTTCCGGACCGGTTCGGCGGTGGTCTTCCTCAGCGCGGGGCTGATGAGGTTCTGGCGCCGGGAGATCGGCCTGATCCGGCGGGGCCTTCTCGTAACCGCGGGGATGCTGATGATCATCCCGCGTCTGGAGGCCAACCTGGCGGGGGCCGTCGTCGCGGGAGCGCTGCTCTTTCTCTGAAATATCCGCGGATCGGGGATATCTTTACAGGTATGGACGAACTGCTGAAACGCTTCGATATCCATTACGAACCCCTGGATGTCCGGGGGTTTCTGCACCCCACCGGGGAGGGCTTCTGGCGGTACCTCCGGATCCCCCGCCCCGATGGGCCGATCCCCCTGGCGGATGTCTTCCACGAGATCGTCGGGCGAGAGGAGGAAATTCTCGCCATCCTGAAAAACGGGGCCGGGGAGTTCAGGCTTCCCGGGGTGGCCCGGGAGGCCGGATCGGGGAACGGCAGACTCTATTTCGATCTCGACGTATTTCCCGTTTCGGGAAAAGAACACGCTGCTCTGGTGGCGCTGGAAGACCAGACCCCGGCCATGGAAACTCGGCGGAAGGTCATCCAGAGGAACAACGAAATCACCCTGCTGAAGCAGGATCTGGAAAAGCGGAACCGGGAACTGCTGGCGGCCAACGAAAAACTGGATCTTCTCGGGAAGTCCCTGGCGGAAAAAAACGCTGACCTGAACCGTTTCCTGGAAATCATCCGGATCCAGAACCACGAACTGGAGACGAAGGTCCGGCAGAGGACCATGGAATTGCTGAACTCCCGGCTGGCGGTGATCGCCAGACTGGCCCGGGCCTCCGAATACCGGGACGTGGATACGGGGGACCACATATACCGCATCGGCAGGAGCTGCGTCCTCATCGGGGAAAAGGCCGGCCTGTCCCGGGAGGACCGGGACCGGTTTTTCCACGCCAGCCTGCTGCACGATGTGGGGAAGATCGGCGTGCCCGACTCCATTCTGCTCAAACCCGGAAGGCTGACTCGGGAAGAGTGGAGAATCATGAAGAGCCACACCACCATGGGAGCGGATCTTCTGGACCAGGACGATTTCGTCCTTTTCCGGCTGGCCCGGGACATCGCCCTGCACCATCATGAAAAGTGGAACGGGCTGGGCTATCCCGAGGGATTGACCGGGACGGCCATACCCATCATGAGCCGGATCTGCGCCATCGCCGACGTTTTCGACGCCCTGATGTCCCGCCGCCCCTACAAGGAGGCCTGGAACCTGGACCGGTCGGCGGAGTACATAAAAAAGGAATCCGGAGTCTCCTTCGACCCGGCCCTGGTGGAAGCCTTCTTCCTGGTGCTGGACGACATCGTCAGGCTGCGCCGGGAACCCGAGGGCATCGAACTTCTGTCTCCGGAACTGGGCTGATGGCGGACGTAGGGAAAGCGTCCCCGGCGGACCGCATCGTTTCGGTCCTTCGTTTCCATGGCCTCCTCTTCGATTCCGACGAGTACGAGCCGCTCCTGGATTTCGACCGGGACCGACGCCGGGACAAACTCGTCCAGGTCCTGTCGGTCCTCCGGGCCCACGCCATCCTGCACCAGGACGGCTATCTCCGACGGGACGAGGAAAGCGCGGGGGATATCTCCGCCATGATCCGGTACCTGAACGGGCTTCTGGAGGACGCGCCTCCGGAGGTGAAAAAGATCGGGATGATCCCCCGTCACCTGGGAAGCTCCTTCGTGCGGAGTGGTTTCGGCTTTCCCCTCTTTGGATACTACCGGCCGGAAGCCACCCCGGAGGAGGACGGGATCCTGCTGGCCTACCATTCCCCCGACGCGGACGGTTCCGCCCGGTTCGAGGGGGAAAGAAAGACCGGCTCCACCCGCCTGGAGTACCTGGATCTGGGCGTCCGCGCCGAATCGGAGGAGCCCCGGATGTACTGTGTCGTGTCGCCCCAGGATCAGGCCCCGCTTCTCGTGCCCTCCGCCGCCTTCGACAGGCCCGAGCCGGAGGTCTTCGATTATTCTCGATACATCGTCACCATGGCCGCCGGGCCGGTGGCCGCCGGCGCCCGGTCCCGGGTCCTGGACCCGCAGAGCTACCAGTTCGCCTATTTTTTCCCCGACCAGCCCCGGATGGGGCTCAATCTCTCCCGCTTTCTCAAGGACGTGTTTTCCGGCAGATTTGGAGTTCCCCCGGCGGACGCGGAGAATCTGGGAAGAGGATTCAGCGAAAGACTGCTCGGAAGGTGACGCTCCGGTTTTTCTCCTTACCATCCCGGGACGTCTCCGGAACCGGCGGTTCGGCGGTCCCCACTCCCCGGGGGACAAGGTGTTTTTCCAGCTCTCCGTCCCGGGAGGACAGGAGTCCGGCGATTTTTTCCGCCCGCCCCAGGCTCACCCGGACACTCCCCTGGTCCTGGACCTCTCCCGCGGCATGCCCCACCACCTCGATCCGGGCGGACAGGCCCGATTCCCCGGCGGCGCGGAGGATGCTCCGGATCAGGGTCCGGACCCGCTCCAGCGCCTCGTCCTGACCCGGCAGGGGAGTGTCCAGGTCCGCGGGGAAAAGCACCGTCTGGAGTGACAGGTCCCGGGACAGAGAACCCAGAGGTTCCGGCAGTGGCGTTCCCTCCCTCTCCCGGGAGTGGCGGACCTCCTTCACCCCGCCGGCGGTGTATGCCAGGGGCAGGCGGTCCCGCACCCATGCCTCCGGAGCGGGGCCCCGGGCGTGCAGGACCCCGTCCCGGAACTGGAGACTCACCTCCGCAGGGGGCTGCAGGATGAGCCGGAGCCGCCGCAGGACGAACTCCGGTTCCAGGGAGAGGTACTCCCGGGACTGGACGGACAGTCCCTCGGGCGGGTCCTCCCCCGGGAAGGGGTCCTCCATATCCTGATCCCGGAGGATGTGGACCACGGTTTTTCCCCATCCCCGGGTGACGCCGGTGACCACGACACCCGGGGCGGCGCGAAGCCGTTCGATGAAAAGTTCCCGCTCCCGTCTTTCCAGGACGCTGCGCCCCAGAAAAAAGGCGGCGGCGGCCAGCAGGACCGAGATGAGAACGATGGAGTAGATCGGGACCTTTTTCCCGTCGTCCCGCTTCCGGCCGGTCAGGCAGGGCCTCAGGTAGGTCTCGGCCTCGGCGAAACCGGTGGTGTCCCCGGAGAAGGAGGAGAGGGGGCCCGTCATCCGGAGGTGGATGGTTTCCAGGGCGTCCTGGGCGGTCTCCCGGAGCGAGGGGTCCAGAGTTCCCCGGACGATGAGGGCGATGATGGCCAGAGGTCCGTCCTCCACGACGAAGGAGTATTCTCCGGCGGTCAGGGTGTGCATGCCGTCGCTTTTCCGCCGCAATCGCAGGGAATCCCGGATGTAATCCTGCACCGCCGTCAGCATGGAAGCCACCATGTCCTTGTCCGCCAGCTGGGTGCCGGCGCGGGAGCAGTCGTGGAGCAGGATGCCCGTGCGGCGGTGGATCAGGAAAACATGCTCCACCTGAAAGACCAGGGTGTTCCGGAGGAGGATCTCCATGTAGGAAACGCCGGACCTCCAGGCCTGGAATCTCCAGGCCATCCGCCGGAGGGAAAAGGTGTTTTCCAGCCCCGCGTTCATCCGGACCATGGTTTCGGAGAGAAGCTTGTTGACGGCTTTCCGGATGGCCGATCCGATGATGGGGAAGAGAGCGGTGGACAGGGTCTGGGGATCGGTCCGGACCGACAGGGTGATGGCGTCTTCGGTGACTCCCATGATGGATTTTGCCAGCTTCTGGCGGTCCGTGTTGTCCGTCAGCACCGCTTCCGGAAGGGCGCCCCCCACGGCCCGGGGCGTCACGGCGGAGCCGGACAGCCGCTTTTCCAGCTCTCGGAGGTTGCGCCGTTCCCGGGCGTCCAGCCTCCCATAACGGGGGTCGGCGCTCATCCTCCCTCCGGCGGAGCATGGCTCCGGCAAGACCCACGAAGGCATCCTCCACGGCGGTGCCCTCCTTGGCGCTGGTGATGTGCACCTCCACGCCCTTGCGGGTGTAATCCTCGTAATCCCGGGGGCTGATTTTCCAGTCCGCCGTCAGATCTGACTTGTTGATCAGCAGTCTGAAGGGAACATCGGGGTACTGCCCGCCGACGGTTTTATGGATTCTCCGGACCATTTCCAGGGTGTCCGGCCGGGTGCCGTCGGCCACCAGAAGGTACCCGGACATTCCCTTCAGATAGGCCCTGGGCGCGGGGTTCTCCTCCTCCTGCCCCGCCAGGTCCCAGACCATCAGGACCGCCCGCCGGCCGTCAGGCAGAACGACCTCCTTCTTGTCCACCTTGACTCCGATGGTGGAGAGGTATTTTTCCGAGAACACGTTGAACACGAACTTTTCGATGAGGCTCGTTTTGCCCACGCCGAACTGTCCCAGAAGGCAGACTTTTTTCTTGACCATACGCATACATTATGCCACTGAAAGCGGGGAACCGCTTCCTTTTTTTTACGGAATCCGCAGAAAGCCCGCAGTATTCCTATCGGCACGGCGGGGGGAGGATTTTACGGCCCCCTGCGATAAAATGATGGGGGGGCGAAAAAATCCCAGGCTCCCAACGAAGGAGGATAGGCCGTGTTCAAGGAATTTCGCGAGTTCGCCATGCGGGGAAACGTCGTCGACATGGCGGTGGGCATCATCATCGGGGCCGCATTCGGGGCCATCGTGACCTCCCTGGTCAACGACCTCCTGATGCCGCCCCTGGGCCTGATAATCGGGCAGATAGATGCATCGGATTTTTTTCTTGTCTTGAAGGAGGGGCTTCCCCCGGGTCCCTATGCGAGCATGGAAGCCGCCCGGGCCGCCGGAGCGGTGACCCTGAATTTCGGTCTCTTCATAAACAAGGTTGTCAACTTCGTCATTGTGGCCTTTGCGGTTTTCCTGCTGGTCAAGGGGGTCAACAGCCTGAAGCGGCGGGACGCGGGGAAGTCGGCGGAGGCCCCCGCGCCGAGGGAGGAGGTCCTGCTCCTCACCGAAATCCGCGACGCGCTGGTCCGGAAATGACCGTTCCCGCCGCCGCGCCCCGCAGGTTTCCCGGCGTCCCTCACCCGCCGTCCCGGGACCGGACGCGGGCATTCCCGGGCCGGAAATCATGAGGCTGGACATTCACGCCGCCTGCGACCGGGGCCTTCTGCGGAGGGACAACGAGGACATGGTCCTGGCGGCGGGGCGCTTCATCCGGGACGGGATCTTTGACGTCGAGCTGGAGGTCCGGGACGGGGACATCCTCTTCTTCGCCGTCGCCGACGGGCTGGGGGGCGCCCCCGCCGGGGAGGTGGCCAGCGAAACGGCGCTCCGCTTCTTCGACGCCCAGGTGGGGAAGCTGGCGCCGGGACTTGGCCTGGGGGATCTGCGGAGGTTTTTTCAGGACCTGACGGCCCATGCCCACGGTGAACTCCGCCGGGCGGGGGACCGGGACCCCCGTCTGCGCGGGATGGGCACGACGCTGACGGGTTTTCTCCTCTACGGCGGGGAGTGGAGCTGGGTCAACATCGGCGATTCCCGGGCCTATCTCCTGGGCGCGGAGGGGCCGGTCCGGCTGTCCCGGGACCACAGTCTGCGGGAGGCGACGGGAAGGCCGGACGCGCCGTCCCACATACTGGTCAACTGTCTGGGAGGAGGCTCTCCCGATGCCTACTGTGACTTCGGCGCCGTCGGCGGGCTCTCCCGGACCGGGGGGGCGCTCCTCCTCTCCACCGACGGGCTCCACGACCTTCTGGGGGACCGGAGGATCGGGTCCATCACGGCGGAGAATCCCCTCAACCCGGTCCCCGCCCTGGTGGCGGCGGCGAAGGAGGCCGGAGGGAGGGACAATATTTCCTGCCTCCACCTGCGGGCGGCCTGAAACAGAAACCGGAACGAGATAAAAGATTGACTTCACGGAACAGCCGGGTTATCGTATAGCGTCATTATCTCAGAGGACCCATTGTGCCCTGAGAAACAGCGCCGCCGTCGCGGCAAAGGGAGTCAACGGCAGATGGTCAAAAGGGTGCACAGTTGGGGGTGAGGCTTTCGAGACCCGACCTGGAGTCCCGGCTGGCGATGCACAGGGCTTTCTGGAACCGGGAACCGCAGCGGCATCCCATCGCCGCGTTTCGTGTAGTCCCCGACTTTTTTTTCAGCCGCCATTACCGGGGGGCGGAAAAACTGCTGGAGCCGGGAAAACGCATCACCCCGGACATGCTGGCGGTGGAGGATTTCCTGCCGGATTACGAGGAGATGTTCCGGATATCGGAGGAGCTGGGGCAGGACGCCTTCTGGACCGCCGAGCCTTTCACCGGAATCCCCTGGATGGAGGCCATCCTGGGCTGTCCCGTCATCGCCGGGGAGGAGAGTTTCCAGAGCCTGCCCTGGATGGAGTCTCCCGACGAAGGGGGCAGGATCGTTTTCGACCCGGATAACCCCTGGCTGCGGAAGTACCTGGAGTTCACCTCCGCCCTGGTGGAGCTGTCCCGGGGCCGCTTTCCCGTGGGCATGCCCATCATGCGGGGGCCCTCGGACATGACCGGAGCGGTCCTGGGCCAGACCCGGATGGTCTACGCCATGGCGGACGAGCCGGAAAAGATGAAGGCCTTTTTCCTTGGAGTGACGGACCTGTTCCTCCGGGTCCTGGAGGAGCAGAACCGGCTGATACCCCCCTTTCACGGCGGCACCGCCCTGGGCTTCTACCATGTCTGGGCCCCGGGCGGGAGCGTCTGGTTCCAGGAGGATCTGTCGGCCATCATGTCCCCCGCCATGTACCGGGAATTTCTGGCCGAGCCGGCCCGCCGGATCTGCGCGGGGAAGGATCACACCTGCATACACCTGCACCCCGCCTCCTTTTTCATCCTGGACGAGCTTTTCCGCATCGATGAACTGAAGGCTGTGGAGGTCAACAAGGATGTGGGGGGCCCGTCGGTTCCGGAGATGGTCCCCCAGCTCCGGCGGATCCTGGAAAAGAAGAATCTCGTTCTCTGGGGCGATTTCACCCTGGAGGACCTGGACTGCATGAAAAGGAATCTGCCGAAAGAGGGGCTCTTTTTGCACGTCATCGCTCCGACGCCGGAGGAGGCCGAAGCGCTTCTCGCCTCCATTCGCCGGTGGGACTGACGACGGAACGGGCGGCCCCGGGGCCGCCGGATACTACATGGACAGAGGGAGGATGAGGATGACAGCGCAGAGTACGATAAAATCCCTGGAAAAGACCGCTCTCCGGCTCCGGTTCAATCTGCTGGAGATGGTGGGCATCGGAAAGGCGGGCCATCTGGGCGGCTCCAGTTCCCTGGCGGAGATCGTCGCGGTTCTCTATTTCCACAAGATGAAGGTGAACAAGGCCGACCCCCGGGACCCGTCCCGGGACCTTTTCCTGCTCAGCAAGGGGCACGCGGTGCTGATCCAGTACGCCGCCCTGGGGGAACTGGGCTACTTTCCCAAGACCGAGTTCGCCAAGGTGAAGACCCTGGCGGGGGCGCTGCAGGGCCACCCGGACATGCAGACCCCGGGGATCGAGGCGGTCACCGGCTCCCTGGGGCAGGGGCTCTCCATCGGCGTGGGGATGGCCCTGGCCCTGCGGCTGGACGGCAGGCCCAACCGGGTGCATGTGGTCATGGGGGACGGGGAGCTCTCGGAGGGGCAGATCTGGGAGGCGGCCATGGCGGCCTGGAAGTTCAAGGTGGACAACCTCGTGGCCTTCGTGGACTGCAACCGGATCCAGGCCACCGGCCCCACCTGCGAGATCTTCGACATCCCCGACATCGCGAAGAAGTGGGACGCCTTCGGCTGGAAGGTCATCGAGATCGACGGCCACAATGTGGGGCAGATCATCGGCGCCCTGGAGGAGGCCGAGACGGTGAAGGGCCGGCCCACGGTGATCATCGCCCATACCGTCAAGGGCAAGGGTTTCTCCTTTGCCGAAAACAACGCGGCCTTCCACAACGGGATCCTGACGGAGGAGCTCTTCGCCCGGGCGAAGGCGGAACTGCAGGCCCAGGCCGAGGCGCTGGACAAAAACTGAAGGAAGAGGGAAGGAACATGATGATATCGTTGTCTACCAAAAGCCTGCGGGAAGCCTACGGCCTGAGCCTTCTGGAGCTGGCCCGACGGGACCGGAACATCGTCGCCCTGGACGCGGACCTCAGCAAGTCCACCCGGACGGTGCTGCTGCAGGACGAGTTTCCCGAACGGTTCTTCGAAATGGGGATAGCGGAGCAGAACATGGCCTCCACCGCCGCGGGATTCGCCCTGGCGGGCAAGATCCCCTTCATGAACACCTTCGCGGTCTTCGCCGCCGGCCGGGCCTTCGACCAGCTGCGGAACTCCATCTGCATCCCCAACCTGAAGGTGCGGATCTGCGGCTCCAGCGCCGGCCTTTCGGACTTCGGCGACGGGAAGACCCACCAGAGCGTGGAGGATATCGCCACCATGCGGTCACTCCCCCACATGACGGTCCTGGCCCCGGCGGACGCGGTGGAGGTGGTCAAGATGATGGAGAAGATGCCGGAGATCGACGGACCGGTGTACATCCGGATAAACCGCAACGATCTTCCCCCGGTTACCCCGGAGAAGGAGCCCTGGAGCCCCGGCAAGGTCTGGACCCTCCGGGAGGGGAAGGACGCGGCGGTCTTCGCCAACGGGGTCATGGTGTCCCGGGCCCTGGCGGCGGCGGAGATGCTGGCCGGAGAGGGGATCCAGGTCAGGGTCCTGAACCTGAGCACCATAAAACCCCTGGACCGGGCCGGGGTGATCGCCGCAGCCCGGGGGGTCCGGGGCATCGTGACGGCGGAGGAGGGCACCATCGTCGGCGGCATGGGGTCGGCGGTGCTGGAGGCGCTGAGAACGGAAAGGCACGGCCCCGTGGAGTTCGTGGGAATCCCTGACGTGTTCGGTGTTTCGGCGAAAAATTACGACGACCTTCTGGAAAGATACGGCCTGACCGCGGCGGCCATCAGGGACGCGGTGAAGTCCGTGCTACAATAGCGGAAAATCGGAATGAATGGAGGAACGGCATGAAACTGGGATTCGTCGGACTGGGCATCATGGGAAAGCCCATGTCCAAAAATCTGCTGAAAGCGGGATACAAGCTGGTGGTCTACGATATCGTCAAGGAGGCGGTGGCGGAGGTGGTGGCCGCCGGGGCGGAGCAGGGTTCCTCCCCCCGGGATGTGGCATCCCGGTGCGAGATCGTCATCACCATGCTGCCCAACTCCCCCCACGTCAAAACGGTGGTTCTGGGGAAGGACGGGGTCATCGAGGGGGCCAAGGCGGGGTCTCTGGTGGTGGATATGAGTTCCATCGCGCCTCTGGCCTCCCAGGAGGTGGCGGCGGAGCTGAAGAAGAAGGGGGTCGACTTCCTGGACGCCCCGGTCTCCGGGGGCGAGCCCAAGGCCATCGACGGGTCCCTGGCCATCATGGTGGGAGGCCGGGAGGAGCATTTCACCAGGGTGAAGGACATTCTGCTGAAGATGGGGGCCTCCGCCGTTCTCTGCGGTGACGTGGGCGCCGGCAACGTCACCAAGCTGGCCAACCAGATCGTGGTGGCCCTGAACATCGCCGCCATGTCCGAGGCCTATGTCCTGGCCCAGAAGGCCAAGGTGGACCCGGGAAAGGTCTTCGACGCCATCAAGGGCGGCCTGGCGGGGAGCACCGTACTCAACGCCAAGAGTCCCATGGTCCTGGAGGGGAACTACAAGCCCGGATTCCGGATCGAACTGCACATCAAGGATCTGCAGAACGCCCTGGACACCGCCCACGAGATCGGGGCGCCCATCCCCCTCACCAGCGTGGTGATGGAGATCATGCAGGCCCTGAAGGTGGAGGGAAAGGAAAAGGACGACCACGGCGGAATCATCCAGTTCTACGAAAAGATGGCGGGCGTCAAGGTCCGCAGGAAGGGGGCCTAGGCATGGGCGACGCACGCCGGAAGAGCCCGCTGGACACGTTTCGCGGCGGGTTTGAAAAGGCCGTAAATTTCATGATCGGGACCATGCTGGCGGGGATGGTGGTTGTCGTCTTCGGCAACGTGATCTTCCGCTACTTCCTCAACGCCGCCATCGCCTGGTCCGAGGAGGTCTCCCGCTTCATGCTCATCTGGCTGGCCTTCATGGGGGCGGTCATCGCCTACCTCCGGAACGAGCACCTGGGGCTGGATATTTTACTGAATGTGCTGCCCCCCCGGGGGGCGCGGATCGTGGCCGTCCTGGCCGACGCCCTGGTGGTTACGGCGCTGGTGGTTCTGACCAAGGGCGGCATCGAGATGACCGCCGACTCCTTCGCCAGCGGCTGGGTGGCCTCGGCGGTTCCCATCCCCTACGGCTACGTCTACATGGCAGCCCCCATCGCCACCGGTCTGATGCTGCTGGAGGCGGTCCTCAAGCTGGTTTCGGACATCCGGGGTCTTCTGGCCGCTCAAAAGGGAGGTGCATGATGCTTCCGCTGTTTCTCCTTTCTCTGGCCGTTTTCGTGGCCCTGTCGGTGCCCATCGCCTTCTCCCTGGCCCTCACCGCGCTGGTTCTGGCCCTCTTCATGAACCAGGTGAGCGCCGCCCTTCTTGTCCAGAACATCGTCCGGGGAATCGACAGCTTCCCCCTGATGGCCATCCCCTTCTTCCTGCTGGCCGGGGAGATCATGAACGCCGGAGGCATCTCGGAGCGCATCGTCAAGGTGGCCGGGGCGCTGATGGGGCAGATCAAGGGAGGCCTGGGCTACGTCAATGTTCTGGCCAGCATGCTCTTCGCCGGGGTTTCCGGCTCGGCGGTGGCCGACACCGCCTCCATCGGGGCCATGCTGATTCCGATTATGGAAGGGGAGGGCCTGGACAAGGAACACTCGGCGGCCATAACCATCTCCTCCTCGGTGATCGGTCCCATCATCCCCCCCAGCATCCCCATGATCATCTTCGGCATCACCGCCAATGTCTCCATCGTCCGCCTCTTCCTGGGGGGGATCATACCGGGGATCCTCATTGGAATCGGTCTGATGATCGGCTGGTACTTCCACGCCCGGAAGCGGAACTACCGGGCCGACGGAAAGTTCAGCATTGCCGAGGTGTGGAGAACCTCCATCAATGCCATCTGGGCCCTGATTCTGCCGGGGCTCATCCTGGGCGGCATCGTTTTCGGGGTCTTCACCCCCACCGAGGCGGCGGTGATCGCAGTGGTCTACGCCTTCGTCGTTTCCTTTTTCGTCTACAAGGACCTGAAGCTGGCGGACCTGCCGCGGATGTTCGTGGCCACCGCCCGTAACTCCGCGGTGGTCCTTCTGGTCTGCGGGGCGGCCCTGGCGGCGGGATACTACATAACCATCGCCCAGATTCCGGCCCTGCTGGCGGACGCCCTGCTCTGGCTTGCGGGGGACAGCCGGCTCATCCTGATGCTGGTGATCAACATCCTGCTCCTCCTGGTGGGCTGCGTTCTGGACCTGACGCCGGCGATCCTGATCATGGGCCCCATGCTGATGCCCATCATCAACAAGTTCGGGATCGATCCGGTGTACTTCGGGGTCGTCATGGTGGTGAACCTCTGCATCGGGCTTATCACCCCGCCGGTGGGGAATGTCCTGTATGTGGGCTGCAGCATTTCCAAGCTCACGGTGCTGCAGCTGTCCAGGGCGGTTCTGCCCTACATCTTTATCGAGGTGGTGGTGCTCTTCCTCATCACCTATGTGCCGGCGCTCATCACCTTCATTCCCAGCCTGGTGAGGTAATGGCTGATCCCGGCGGCGATCCTTTCGGGGCCGTCCGCCGGGGACTTTTGTCAGGGAAAAAAGCCGTACGGCTTTTAGGCTTCCTGGAAGCACGAATTATTTTTATGGAGGATTTTTATGAAAAAGGCATCCGTATTGATGCTGGCCCTTCTTGTGGCTCTGGCCCTGGGCCAGGTCTTCGCCGGCGGCTCCGGGGAGGCAGCCAAAGCCCCGGCGAAGATCATCAAGATCTCCAACGGCCTGAACGAGCAGCACCCGGTGTTTCTGGCCGGGCTGGAGTTCGAAAAGTATGTCGAAGGGAAGCTGCCCGGCAAGTACGATGTGCAGGTCTACGCCAATGCCCAGCTGGGCGACGACGTCAGGGCCACCGAAGGGGTCCGCATGGGAACCCTGGAAATGGTGGTGACCACCGCCTCCCCCATTACGGGACTGGTGCCGGAGTTCAATGTCTTCGATCTTCCCTTCATCATCACCAGCTCCGCCGGCGCCGATGCCATCTTCGACGGCCCCGTGGGGGCGAAACTCTCCGCCCTGCTGGAGCCCAAGGGTCTGAAGAACCTGGCCTATATGGAGAACGGTTTCCGCCAGCTCACCAATTCGGTCCGGGAAGTGAAGAGCCCCGAAGACCTCAAGGGGATGAAGGTCCGCACCATGCAGAACCCCATCCATCTCTCGGCCTGGCGGGCCCTGGGGGCCAACCCCACTCCCATGCCCTTCAGCGAAGTGTTCACCGCCATGCAGCAGAAGACCATCGACGGCCAGGAGAACCCCATCCCCACCATCTATCTGCAGAAATTTTACGAAGTGCAGAAGTACACCACCCTCACCGGCCACGTCTACAGCCCCTTCATCACGCTGATCAACAAGAAGCTCTTCGATTCCATGCCCGCCAACGAGCAGAAAGTCTTCCTCGACGGGGCGGCGGAGGCTTCCCGCTTCGAGCGGGCGGCGAACCGGAAAATGAACGCGGACTTCATCGACGAACTGCGGAAGCAGGGGAACGTGGTCACCATCCTGACCCCGGACCAGATCAAGGTTTTCCAGGCCGCCACCAAGCCGGTCTACGACGAGTGGATCCCCAAAATCGGCAAGGAGCTGGTGGCCGAGTTCCAGGCCGCCGTCGCCGCGGCGAAATAACGACGGGTCTCTTCGGGACGGCGGAACGCTCTTCGCCGTCCCGTGGGCCTTTCACCGGATGATTGAAAAAATAACGCATAAGGAGAAAAGAGGATGAAGAAACATCTGATTCTGGCTGCAGCCCTTCTGACCGCACTATCCATGATGGTGTCCGCCGGCGGGGCTTCCGAAAAAGGCGCCGCCGCGGCCAAGCCTGCGGTGGTTCTGAAGATCTCCAACGGGATCAACGAGTCCCATCCCACCTACCTGGCCTGCGTGGAGTTCGAAAAGATGGTGGAATCCAGGCTGCCGGGGAAGTACGATGTGCAGGTCTACGCCAACGCCCAGCTGGGGGATGATGTGCGGGCCACCGAAGGGGTGCGCATGGGGACCCTGGAAATGGTCGCCACCTCCGCTTCCCCCCTGACGGGGCTGGTGCCGGAGTTCAACGTCTTCGACCTTCCCTTCATCGTCACCAGCTTCAAGGCCGCCGACGCGGTCTACGACGGCCCGGTGGGGAAGAAAATCGGCGCCCTGCTGGAACCCAAGGGCATCAAGCTTCTGGCCTACTACGAAAACGGTTTCCGCCAGCTCACCAACTCCGCCCGGGAGGTGAAGAGCCCCGAGGACCTCCGGGGAATGAAGGTCCGCACCATGCAGAACCCCATCCATCTCTCGGCCTGGCGGGCCCTGGGGGCCAACCCCACTCCCATGCCCTTCAGCGAAGTGTTCACCGCCATGCAGCAGAAGACCATCGACGGGCAGGAGAATCCCATTCCGACGATCTATCTGTCCAAGTTTTATGAGGTCCAGAAGTACGTGACCCTGTCGGGGCATGTCTACGGCCCCCATATCCTTCTCATCAACAAGAAGCTTTTCGACAGCTTCCCCGGGGAGGATCAGAAGATCATCTCCGAAGCCGCCCAGGCATCCGCCCTGTTCCAGCGGGAAACGAACCGGAAAATGGATTCCGACTTCGTCGCGGAGCTGAAGAAGAACGGCATGACCGTCACCGTCCTCACCCCGGAGCAGATCAAGGTGTTCCAGAACGCCACCAAGGCCGTGTATGACGAATGGATCCCCAAGATTGGAAAGGAGCTGGTGGCCGAGTTTCAGGCCGCCGTCGCCGGGGCAAAATGACCGATGCCGGGGCGGAGAACCCTGAGGTCCTCCGCCCCGTTTGCCGATCGCCGCGGCGGGGCTGCCCGATGCGGGCGCCGGGACGGGCCCCGCTGCCGGGTTTATTATTGCAAGGAGACGCTGTATGCGGTTGAAGAACAAGGTCGCGCTGATAACCGGGGCCTCCCAGGGGCTGGGGGCGGAGATGGCCCGCCGCTTCGCCGCCGAAGGCGCCGAAGTGTTCGTCTGCGACCTGCAGGAGGCCCTGGGCCGGGAAACGGCGGCGGGGATCGTGAAGGCCGGGGGCAGGGCGCACTTTCAGCCCCTCGATGTGACCACCGAAGACAGCTGGGGCCGGGCTCTGGCGGCGGTGACGGAAAAATGCGGACGCCTGGACATCCTGGTCAACAACGCGGGGATCAACATCCGCGAACCCATCGAGGAGATGAAGGCGGAGAGCCTGGACGCCATGCTGGCGGTGAACGTCAAGGGGCCCTTCCTGGGGATCAAGCACGCCATTCCCCTCATGCGGAGGCAGGGAGGGGGATCCATCATCAACATGTCCTCCATCTGCGGCATGGTGGGGCACAAGTACACCACCGAGGCCTACACCGTCACCAAGGGAGCGCTGACCCTCATGACCAAGAGCGTCGGGGTCCGCTACGCCAGGGACAATATCCGCTGCAACTCCATCCACCCCAGCACGGTGGATACGCCTCTGGTGCAGATCCTGTTTCAGGACCCGAAGAGAAAGGAGGAGAGGCTGGGGGAGGTGCCGCTGGGGCGGCTGGCCACGGCGGCCGATGTGGCCAACGCGGCGGTGTTTCTGGCCTCCGATGAGGCGTCTTTCCTGAACGGGGTTTCGCTGCCCGTGGACGGCGGACTCACCGCCTACTGACGGCCCCGGGGGCCCCGCCCCCCGCGCGGAGGAGGGGCGACCCGGCCGCACCGGACCCGGCTCCGCTCCGCCGCGCCCTTTATGGACGGGGCTGAATATCAGCCGACCCGGACCAGGTTCCTTCCCGCCGCCTTCGCCTCGTACAGGGCCCGGTCCGCCCGGGCGAAGAACTCCTCGGAGCTTTCCGCCGGTTCATACTCCGCCACTCCCAGGCTGAGGCTGGTCCGGGGAACGAAATCGGAGCCTTCGACGGCCCGGCGGATCCTTTCCGCCGACAGGGTCGCCTGTGTCAGGTCCGTGTTGCCCATGAGGATGATGAACTCTTCGCCGCCGGTGCGGCAGAACAGGTCGTAGAGACGGATCTGTTTTTTCACGATCCGGGACACATTCTGGAGGACCCTGTCTCCGGTTTTATGGCCGTAGGTGTCGTTGACACGCTTGAAGTGGTCCAGATCCAGGGCGATGATGCTCAAGGGGGCGCCGCTTCTCCTGCTCCTCTCCATTTCCCGGCTCATGAGATCGTTGAAGGTGTTTTTGTTGTATGCCCCGGTGAGGGTGTCGAAATGGGCGTCCCGCTCCAGCTTGCCCGCCACACGGTAGCGCACGACCCAGACCACCAGGAAAAGGGCGGCCAGGTTGACCCCGAAGACCACGAATACCAGCCGGAAGAAGCGCAGTTTCTGCTCCGAGTAGGTCTTCGCCAGAAAGACCGTCCGATCCGTCCGGTCCCACATCGCTTCGCTTTCGTTGTAGAGCCTGAGACGGTTCCGTTCCGACGGGGAGGCGCGGTATTCCCGCACCGTCTCCTGCAGCCCTTCCCAGGACGCCCTCAGGGAATCCAGAATGTGTTCCAGTTCCCGGCTGATCCCCCGCAGGTCGTACCCCGGGGCGGAGGTTTCGAAGCTCCGGAAGACCCCTTCCACCCGGGCGATCTCTTCGTCCGCCCTGTAGCCCGCCAGCTCCTTCTTGACGATCCGCTGGATGGAGCCCCGGACCACCCCGGTCTCGTTGATGATGTTGCCGTCGTTCTCCATGCGCCGGGTTTCCACGTAGATGAAAACGATGTTGGCCAGGACGAGGATGATGATGAAGGCCGACAGGCTTATCAGAATGATGCTTTGTCTGTGAATCCGTAAACGCATGGCGCTCGCTAACAGTATCGGCAGAGCGGCGGGATTTTGTTCCAAAAAAAATATGGACGAGCCCGGCTTAATCCGTCATAATGATCGCATAGGGATTAAGACGACTTCTGGAGGATGTCATATGAAAAGCAACCTGAAAACACGCCTGAGAAACGGAGAGAAAATTCTGGGCACCATGATCACGGTTTTCGACAGCCCGGAGCTGGTCAAAATGCTCAAGGTGGTGGGCTTCGACCTGTTCATCGTGGACTGCGAACACGGACCCTTCGATTACAGCCAGATCGCCGGACTCTTCGCCATGGGCCGGGAATGCGGGATAGCCCCCATGATCCGGATCCCCGAGGTGCGGCGGGAGATCGTGCTGAAGGCCATGGAGATGGGGGCGGCGGGCATCCTGGTGCCGTCCGTGGAATCGGTGCAGACCGCCAAAGACCTCATCGCCTACTCCAAATACGCCCCCATGGGAAACCGGGGCGTGTCGCTGCTCCGGGCCCACACGGGCTGGGAAAAGACCCCTCCCGCGCCGGAGTACATGAAGCAGCAGAACGAAGACGGGATCCTCATGACCCAGATCGAGTCTCCCGCGGGGGTGGCCATCGTGGATGAGCTGATGGCCCTGGACGGCATCGATGCCCTTTTCGTGGGGCCCAACGACCTGACCCAGACCCTGGGCATCATGGGGCAGACCGATCACCCCAAGTTCCTGGAGGCCATGGACAAGATCATCGCCGCGGCGAAGAAGGCGGGAAAGCATTCGGGCATCCATCTGATGAGCGCCGACGCCCTGCTGCCCTGGATCGCCAAGGGGATGACCCTGAACCTCTGGTCCAACGATGTGACCATGCTGATGAGCGCGGCCCGGGACGGGATCGCGAAACTCAAATAAGGCGGAGGAAAAAATCATGGCATACACCGTGCTTATTCCCCAGGATGTGGTGGAGGAGGGCAAGAAGTACCTCACCGACCGGGGCTATAAAATAAAGATGGGCTCGGGCGTCACCGTGGAGGCCATCATCAAAGATGTGGCGGACTGCGACGCCATCCTGGCCCGGACCGCCCCTTTCCCCCGGGAGGTCATCCTGGCGGGGCCCCGGCTCAAGGTCATCGGCCGGCACGGGGTGGGGGTGGACAATATCGACGTGAAAACCTGCACCGAAAAAGGTATCTGGGTGACCTACGCCCCTGAATCCAACGCCAACTCCGTGGCGGAGTACGCCGTGGGGCAGATCATCGCCCTGGCCCGGAACCTCCTTGCGGGGGACAAGGCCACCCGGAGCATGGACTGGGAGTTCCGGAACCGGGTGAAGGGTTCGGA
>Ga0302245_1000974_pt1 | contig 20984 bp, 22 predicted proteins | sample AAG_UR_Thr_MG_FD_193512 | JGI IMG/M metagenome (GOLD analysis project Ga0302245, IMG submission 193512) | Enriched activated sludge microbial communities from anaerobic digester in WTTP, New Holstein, Wisconsin, United States - AAG_UR_Thr | ecosystem: Engineered > Bioreactor > Anaerobic >... | reverse complement strand
CAGGCTCATCTACCCGTGCCGGGAGACCTCTTTGCCGCGGCGGGATATTTGCCCCTGTATGAAATGAAGGATGACACCGATGATCCTTACATGCTGGGATTCCAGGCGGGATACGCGGGGCAGGCAACAGGCATGAAGTTCAAGGCCGCCGTATCTTATTACCATTTCGAAAGCCTTAAAGGAGTCAAAGCGGAAGATCTTTCCCCGAGCTTTTCAAACCAGGGAAATACCCTGGCAGGCGGCAATTATGCCTACGACTACAGACTCCTTAATTTTACCGGAGAGATCGTTCCTTTCACGATTCCATTAGGAGAAAACGGCCTGCCTTTGAAACTTTACGCAGATTACGTAAAAAACCTTGCCGACGGGGTGGATGATAACGAGGGTTACCTTCTTGGAATAAAGCTGGGAAGCTCAAAGAAAAAGAATACCTGGGAAATCGGCTACGATTACAGGCAGATAGAGGCTGACTCGGTGACTGACTTCATGACAGACGGGTCTTTCTGCGGTGGAGGCACAGATTCCAAAGGTCACACGATAGGTATAAAGTATGCGCCCAGTGATAATTCTACCCTGGGTGTAACCTACATCATAGCCGAAGCTCTTGGCAAGAATAAGAAATCCGATATCAATACCCTTCAGGTTGATTTCGGGGTGGCATTCTGACTACGGGGAGGCAAAATGTTTAAAAAGATAATGATCGCGGTTTGCATGGCGGCAATTTCTGCAGCAGCAGGAGCGCAGGAAATAAAAATAACAGGTTCGACGACACTTCTTCCGGTAGCCCAGAAGACGGCAGAGATTTTCATGAAAAAAAATCCCGGAATAAGGATCACAGTGGGGGGAGGCGGATCCGGCGTGGGTATTGCTTCCCTTGTAGACGGCACGTGCGACATAGCCAATTCTTCGAGAGCAATGAAAAGCAAGGAAAGACAGTCAGCCTTATCCAGGAAGGTCAACCCGAAAGCCAACGTGGTAGCCCTGGATGCCATAGCGCTCGTGGTCAATTCATCGAACAGGATTGAAGGCTTGACCAGACAGCAGGTGAAGGATATCTACAGTGGCAAGATAAGCAACTGGTCCCAGGTTGGTGGAAATAACCTGAGGATAGTGGTCGTATCAAGGGACAGCGCTTCAGGTACGTTTGAAGCTTTCAACGAGCTTGCGCTGGGAGGCGCCAGGGTGCGGAAAGATGCCCTCATGCAGGCTTCAAACCAGGCTGTTGCAACAATCGTTTCCCAGGCTCCGGGGGCCATTGGGTATGTAGGGCTCGGGTACATTTCCGGTTCTGTCAGGGCAGTGCCGGTTGGCGGAGTCAAGCCATCCAGGAAAACGGTCCTGTCGAAATCCTATGGTTATTCAAGGTCGCTTTTCATGTATACCAACGGCGAACCCAGGGGAGCGGTTAAGAAATACATCGATTTCGTTACGGGAAAAGAGGGGCAGAAGATCGTTGAGGAAGTCGGTTTCGTAGGCATTGACTGAAACTTGGATCGGCACGCAGGCGTTCAGTTTCTTCGCTGTCCGCTGGTGTTACGAAAAGGGAGACATATGTGAAAAAGAAAGTTCTTTTTGTATGCGTCCACAACTCGGCGAGAAGCCAGATGGCTGAGGCTTTCCTGAACGAGATCGCAGGATGCCGGTACGAAGCCGAAAGCGCGGGTCTTGAGCCGGGTCTGCTTAATCCCCTGGCGGTTGAGGCTATGAAAGAAGTCGGGATAGATATCTCTGGAAAATCGACCAAAGGGGTACTTGCCCTTTACAAAGAAGGAAGGATGTATGATTATGTTATACAGGTGTGCGATGATCTTCAGGGTGGCCGGTGTCCCGTGTTTCCTTCAGAAGTTGAAATGATACACTGGAGTTTTTCAGATCCCTCAGGGTTCGAGGGATCATACGATGAAAAGATGGAATTTACCAGGAAGATTCGGGATTCTATCAGAGAAAAAATAGAAGAGTGGGTAAAATGAAACAGAAAATAAAAGAAGAGATTTACCGGTGTATATTCGCAGTTCTTGCTTTTTCTTCGCTCGTTTTTCTTGTAGGAATAACATTAACTCTTCTGACGCAGGGATTGCCTTTATTCAGGGAAGTATCCTTCATGAATTTCCTTGCCGGCACAGATTGGTATCCCACGTATGATCCTCCCGATTTCGGAGCCCTTCCGCTTATAGCTTCTTCGGCCTTTGTGACCCTCGGGGCCATGTTTGTATGCGTGCCCCTCGGTATAGGAAGCGCACTTTACATGAACGAGATAGCCGGATACAGGCAGAAATCTTTCCTGAAACCCCTGGTAGAGATACTTGCGGGCATACCTTCGGTTATCTACGGATTTTTCGGGATGGTTGCAGTGGCTCCTCTCATCCAGAGAATTTTCAACCTTCCAACAGGGCTTACGGCATTAACCGGCAGCCTGGTTCTGGGAATCATGGCAACACCCACTGTGGCCAGCCTGGCCGAGGATGCGCTAAGCTTCGTGCCGAACAGCTTCAGGGAGGCTTCCCTCGCGGTGGGGGCGAACCGCTGGCAGACACTGGTTAAGGTGGTTATGCCTTCGGCCGGCTCCGGGATATCGACTGCCGTCATACTGGGAATAAGCAGGGCTATCGGGGAAACCATGACCGTACTGATGGTGACGGGGGGCTCCGCGGTAATACCCAGGTCATTCTTCCAGCCTGTCAGGCCGATGACTTCTACCATAGCCTCGGAAATGGGCGAGGCTGTATTCGGTCAGCTGCATTACAATTCCCTTTTCGCCCTCGGTCTGGTATTATTTTTCACCACGCTTTTTTTCAATATAATCGCAGAGTATATCAGTAGCAGGTACAGGCTGAAACTGGGGATGGGAAGATGAAAAATTCAAACATATCTCAGAAAGCAGGCTTCTTTATACTCTTTCTGTGCATGTTCATTACCCTGTTTTTCCTTGGAGTATTGCTGTATTTCATAATATCGAAGGGAATAAATGCCATCTCGTGGGAGTTCCTCACATCAGCTCCTTCCGGTGGCATGACAGAAGGAGGCGTTGCTCCCGCCATTGTCGGGACTATCTACCTGACCTTCGGTGCAATCGTTTTTTCGCTTCCGCTCGGGCTTGCCTGCGCCATATACCTGACCGAGTATACCCCTGACAATCTGGTGACTAATATACTGAGGATAAGTATAAACAACCTCGCTGGAGTGCCTTCGGTCGTTTTCGGCCTCTTCGGCCTGGCGGTATTTGTCAAATATCTCGGATTCGGGGTCTCCATTCTGTCGGGGAGCCTGACTCTCGGCATCCTGATACTTCCTGGGATCATCTCTGCTTCCCGTGAAGCATTGACATCCATACCCCAGTCTTTCAGAGAAGCGTCCCTCGCCCTGGGGGCTACAAGGTGGCAGACCATCAGGAAGATAGTTCTTCCAGCTTCTCTTCCTGGGATTCTCACTGGTGTCATTTTAAGCATAGGCAGGGCGGCGGGAGAGACAGCTCCCATATTATTCACGGCAGCTGTTTTCTACATGAAAGGTTATCCAAACTCTGTTTTTTCAGAAGCGATGGCTCTTCCTTACCATATCTATGGGCTCATGATGGAAGGAACCTTTCCGGAGAAACAGAGCCAGATCGCTTACGGGTGCGCCTTGATACTTCTTCTCATGGTACTGCTCATATCTGCGATTGCAATATACTTCAGGCAGAGACAAAGGAGAATCTATAATGGAAAATGAGGTTGAGATCAGTGTTTCGGATCTGAGCTTCTACTACGGGAAAACGAAAGCCCTCAAGAATATCAGCATGGATATATACAGGAACAGGGTTACCGCAATAATCGGGCCTTCGGGTTGCGGAAAATCGACTTTCATAAGGCTCTTCAACAGGATGAACGACCTTGTTCCAGGCACAAGGGCAGAGGGAAGAATAAATATAGGCGGCCTGGATATATTGGGGACCGGGGTGGATGTTGTGGAACTCAGGAGGAGGGTCGGGATGGTCTTCCAGAAACCCAATCCTTTTCCGAAGAGCATATTCAGAAACGTGAGCTACGGCTTGGAGGTTAAGAATGTAAAGGATAAAATATACATTGAAGAGATGGTGGAGGAAGCCCTTAAGAATGCGGCCCTTTACGAAGAGATAAAGGACCGGCTGAACGACAGTGCCCTGATGCTTTCCGGTGGACAGCAACAGAGGCTTTGCATAGCACGCTGCCTGGCAGTGAAGCCGGAGGTTATACTCTTTGATGAGCCATGCGCAAGCCTTGACCCGGTATCTACAAAGAAGATAGAGGACCTTATAACTGAGCTCAAGAAGGATTATACGATTGTCATCGTTACTCACAACATGCAGCAGGCGGCAAGGGTTTCGGATTACACGGCTTTCCTCTATTTCGGCGAGTTGGTGGAATACGGTATTAGTGAAAAATTGTTCACGGTGCCTGCCGATTCCAGGACAGAGGAATACCTGTCCGGGAAATTCGGATAATACGACGGGGGGATAATGATAGAAAACGACATGAATTCGTTAAAGGAAAGCATAGTTGCCTATGCGTCTTTTGCGGCCAAGATGATAGAAGAAAGCATAGTAGGCCTTGTTGAAAAGGATGAAAAAATCTTGTCGGATATCGTCTCTGAATACGAGGCCAGGGCCAACAATATCGAGATAGAGGTGGAAGAAAAATGCATCGAGTTTATTGCCAAGTACGAACCCAAGGCGAGAAACCTCCGCACGACATTGATGATAATGAAGATAAACAACGATCTCGAAAGGATAGGGGACGAGGCCGTAAACATAGCCGAGAGCGCCTTGTTCCTTATAAAAAAACCTGCGGTCAAGAAGTTAATAGACATACCTCGTATGGCAGACCTGGCCATGGGAATGATGAAGGACAGCATCAACGCTTTTGTCAAAAACGATGCAATTCTTGCCAGGGAGATATGCATGAGGGACGACCTTGTCGACGACCTGAGGGACCAGATAATAAGGGAACTGATTACTTACATGATGCAGGATCCGACAACGATTGAAAGGGTTCTGCAAATTATGCGCATAGCCCGGTCCCTGGAGAGGGTTGCCGACCTGTCAACCAATTTCAGCGAAGACGTTGTTTTTATGTCGGAAGGCAAGGTGATAAAGCATTACCACGAGGAGTGAGTCAGAAGCATGGTTAATAGCTGGCCGGCATGTGCCGGAAAGTTTTATAAAACGAGAGGATGAGAAGATGGAAAAGATTTTCTGGATGCCTTTTGATGAAGCTGAGAAATTCATGGCGAAGGTCTTCATGGCCCTGGGTGTGCCGGCCGAAGAGGCTGGAACATGTGCGGATGTCTTGATCACTGCTGACAAGAGAGGTATCGATTCACACGGGGTAGGAAGGTTGAAGCCCATTTATTACGACAGGATAAGGGAAGGCATACTGAGCCCGCTGACGGTTTTCGAAATCGTAAAGGAAGGCCCTGCCACGGTGGTTATAGACGGACATGACGGCATGGGTGCTGTAATAGGGAAAAGGGCCATGTCGATGTGCATTGAAAAGGCCCGCATGTACGGCATGGGAATGGCCGCGGTGAGAAACTCAAGCCATTACGGCGCCGCGTGTTACTACCCGATCATGGCAGTGAAGGAAGGCATGATAGGCATTACTGGAACAAATGCAAGGCCATCCATGGCACCGACCTTCGGGGTGGAGAACATGCTTGGCACAAATCCTCTCACCATAGGGATGCCGACGGACGAGCCGTTCCCCTTCATGATAGACTGTGCGACATCAATAAGCCAGAGGGGCAAGATAGAGCTCTATTCGAGGGAAGGCAAGGAAATACCCGGTGGTTGGGTTATAGGCCAGGACGGAACAGAGAGAAGAGACACCGACACGGTGCTCACGGATCTGGTAAAAGGGAAGGCGGCCCTTGCCCCTCTCGGGGGATTGGGCGAGCTGACGGGAGGCTACAAGGGATACGGTTATGCCACGGCTGTTGAAATATTGTCTGCCGCGCTGCAGGACGGAAAGTTCCTGAAGGGGCTTTCAGGGTTTGACACACAGGGGAATAAGATCCCATACAGCCTTGGACATTTCTTTATTGCCATAAACGTGGAATCTTTCATACACCTGGAAAGGTTCAGGAGAATCGCCGGGGATATCCTCAGGAGCCTGAGGGAATCGAAGAAGGCGCCGGGCAGGGACAGGATCTTCACTGCGGGGGAAAAGGAATATATCTGCTGGATGGAGAGGAAGGACAGGGGAGTTCCGCTTAACCGGGAGTTGCAAAGACAGTTTTTACAGATGAGGAACGAGCTGAAACTGGACTGGATGTTCAGATTTGATTAACCTCTTTTTATCTGGCAAACAGGTATATGCCAGGCCTGCGATCTGTTCCGGCACCGTATTGACAAAAAGCATAAATCCAATTAGAACAATAATAGATCCAAAAGGGTTGCACGAAGAAGCAATTTCAAAGGTTTAACATTGGAGGCAGACATGAAAAAAGGAATAGTTGTATGCGCGCTTTCGCTGTTATTCATTCTTTCGATGACGGGATGCCAGACGCCCCTAACAGGTTCAAGTTATAACAGGGGCGAGGCGAGGAAGATGCAGACTGTTTACCTGGGCACGGTTCTTTCTGTCAGCGAGGTAACCATCCATGGCGAGCCGGGAGCTGCTGGAACAATAACCGGTGCGGCCGCAGGGGCTGCATTGGGACAGACCATAGGCAGCGGAAGCGGAAGAACTGCGGCAACCATACTCGGTGGAGCTGTCGGGGCAGTTGCCGGCGGCGCCGCTGAAAAGAAGATTACTACCAGGCAGGGCATTGAAATAACCGTGAAGCTCGATGATGGCAGGACGGTTGCTATTGTCCAGGAAAAGGTCGAAAGAGAATCTTACGAGAAGGGAGATCCCGTTCAGGTTCTTTATTCTGCAGACGGTACTGCAAGAGTCAGGAGTTATTGACCAGGAGACATATAGCCTGTTTTTCAAGGCAGGTTGTCCTGTTGGGTCGGCAATAAAGCAGGGAGAAGTCCCTGAGCAAAGTTTCAAAAGAGTCGGGCCTGAAAGATGGGCAAACAAAGGTTTCAGTTTTTTGAAACCATGACGCAGCCTTGCCAAAAAGGGAGGAGGGTAGGGGATATGGAAGAAAGAGAACTTGGAGTCGTTAACGGATGGCCTATGCTTCTGCTTACCATTTTCAACTGGCTTGCCGTTCCGGCATTTTTCTTCCTTGCTGCCAGGTATGACGCCTGGCATTTCGGGGCGGCAGGGTTGATCCTTATTCTTACGGCTCTTTTTTTTAATTTCGGCCTTTTCATGGTACAGCCTAACGAAGCAAGGGTTCTGGTTCTTTTCGGAAAATATGCCGGCACAGTGAGGGAAAACGGATTCCACTGGGCAAATCCTTTCAGCATTCCGAAGTTCAGCGGTCTGGTTTACATGCCGGGTAAAGAGGCCCAGGGCAGGAAGACCCAGCAATCCTTTGATCTGAAGAATAAGTACCGGGTTTCACTTAGAATGAGGAATTTTCAGACAGAAACCCTGAAAGTCAACGACCAGCGCGGCAACCCCGTGGAGATTGGCGCCGTTGTGGTCTGGCGGGTTGTTGATACCGCGAAAGCCCTGTTTGACGTTGAGGCATACGAGGATTACGTTCACATCCAGAGCGAGGCCGCCCTGAGACATCTTGCGAGCAGTTATCCTTACGACCATATGACGGACGATCCAATGGATGAGCTGACGCTCCTGGGCAGCGGGGACGAAATAAATGCCGCTCTCGTCACTGAATTGGAGGAACGGCTTTCAAGGGCAGGGGTCGCGGTAGTCGAAGCAAGGCTTATGCACCTGGCTTACGCCCAGGAGATAGCAGGAGCCATGCTGAGGCGACAACAGGCCGAAGCAATCATAGCCGCCCGGAAGAAGATCGTTGCCGGGGCTGTAGGCATGGTGGAAATGGCGCTTAAGCATCTTTCAGAAAACAGGATGGTTGAGCTTAACGATGAAAGGAAGGCCGCCATGATCAGCAATCTTCTCGTGGTATTATGCGGGGAGAAGGAAGCGGAGCCGGTTATAAATACAGGGACTCTCAACCAGCCTTGATTGAAATTCACGCCAATGGCTGGAAAAAATGGTTTTACAACCGGGTACCTGAAATGGATGAGATAAACTCCAGGATGACAGAGAAAAAGAGGGCTCCTTCCGGGCAGGATGTTGCCCGGTGGGTAGGGGATTCTGCTTTCTTGTACTGGGGAGAGATAACCCGCATGATTGAATCTTCCTACCCCGGGATATTCGTACCCGAATGGCTCTTCGCCGGGAAAAAGCACGGTTGGTCGTTAAGATACAAGAAAGGGAGATCATTCTGCACCCTGATACCCGAAAGAGGCTGTCTCAGGATCCTGATAGTTTTTGGAGCCAAAGAACGGGATAAGGTTAAGGATCTGATCAGCGAGCTGTCATCTCCCGTAGTGGAAGCGTACAACGGGGCTGTTACATACCACGATGGTAAATGGCTTCTCCTGGCAGTTGATTCGCCGGCCGTTCTTAATGACATTCGTCTGCTTTTGTCCGTGAAAAGGAAACCCCGCAAATAAAGTTTTCTTACGATATCATTCAAGGTAAGATATTTCATGATCCTGCGGGCGGGGGATGAAGCATATCATGTCTGGTTTGTCAGGATGTTCTTGAATATCCCGAACATCTTCTGACCGAATAATTCATGTCCGGCCCGGTTCATGTGAATACCGTCGCTCTCCAGCAAATACCTTGAAGGATGGCCTGACATAAGGGAGTAAAGGTCGAGGTACGGCCATCGGTGTTCCGTGTAGAAAGAGCGGGCCTGGTTCCTTTCCTTCGCCAGGCTGGCGTCGAGGCTTCCCCCGAATTCCCGGAGGTACTCCTTGAATGCAGGGTGCCTTGCGGCAAAATGCCATTTATCAACGACAGGATTAAGGACGACTCCTACAGGCCTGGTTTTCCCGGGCAGCCTTTTGGAAAAGTCTTCCATCAGGCTTTCAAACTCCCCTTCAGCAAGTATCCTTTCCGGATGCGTGCAGTCATGGTTGTTAGCTCCCGCCATGAAGATGCAGAAATCCGGATTGTATGGCAGGATGTCCCTGTCAAAGCGTGCCATTATCTCGCGGGTTGATTCGCCTCCCACTGCGCTGTTGACGATGGGAAAGCACTTTTCAGGGAAAGTCTTCGACAGCATGGCCTGGAAAATGTTATACCATCTCTGGCAGGGGTCTTCAACGCCGATGCGACCTTCAATTATCGATGATCCGAAAAGGCAGATGAGTATATTCTTCATACCGTAAGCCATTGTTCTTCTTCCTCTCTTTATGGAGGGTCAAAAATCAGGATCAATAATTTTAAAAAAGTATACCATGAACTTGCCGAATGGAAAGAATGATTCTTTAATTTCTCTTACTTTATCATTTGCCCGTTTCGCAGTTTTTTTCCGTTCCTTGATAATATATTGGTTTAACTGTACAATCGGATTAAAGATTGGAAGAGTGTAGCATGATCTTTGAAAAAATCTGCAAGGGTAAAAAGAAGTTCCGCCAGTAAAAGCGCCGCAACCCTTATTTACACGGCGAATGACAATGTCATGAACAATGCAACATTTCTAAAGGAATACCTTGAGTCCGAAGAAGGAAAAACGAAGGGGGAATGAAAGATGATGATGGCAACCCAAAATCTTATGGATGAACATGAAGGCATAAAGCTTATGCTGGCAATAATGGAAAGCATATCCAAAAAAATGAAATCAGGACGAAATGTTGAGAGCGTACATCTTGAGAGCATCCTTGAATTTTTGAAGGTTTTTGTGGACAAATGCCATCACGGGAAGGAAGAAGATGTTCTTTTCCCTGAAATGCTGGAAGGAAAGCAGGGAGAGTCTGTCCGTAAAGCCGTACGCATATTGAAGACGGAACATTCAGCCGGACGCAAGTATGTCAGGAAGATTGCGGAAACTCTCTCAGGATATAAAAAGGGTTATGAAAAAAGTATAGAAATCACAGAGAATATGATCTCTTATGTTTTTCACATGAGAAAGCATATAGAAATAGAAAATAATTTTTTCTTCCCCATATCGGATTTAATGCTCAATGGAAATACTCAAAAGAAGTTATTTGTGAAATTTGAGAAAATTGAGATAGAAAAGATAGGGGAGGGCAGGCATGAGGAATTTCACCGCTTACTGCGCACTCTAAAGAAAATCTACCTCTAAACCATCATTATTGACTTCAATCAATGTAATACGATTATTGATATGATTGCTTATTGAGATTTGAAGGAAGCTTTGCAGAATGACAGGACGGAAAGCCCATCTCACCTCAATCCTCTCCCCCGGGAGGAGAAGAGGAACATGCAAGCAATGGTAACCCTTTCCTTCTACCCTTGGGGGAGAAGGACGAAGGATGAGGGGGTTAGTTGTTGTTACATTGGTTCGCTCCCCGTTCTCTTCATCCTATCTTAAATCCCCCTCACCTCAACCCTCCTTCGCTAAAGCTTCGGACGGGCATGTCCTCTCCCCCAGGAGGAGAGGAAGAAGAGATGGGGAGGCCTCTCTTTCCCACGCCAGTATGTTTGAACGAGTCGTCAGGTATGATTCGGTTTTCCTCGTATTCCCGGGTTACCAGGTCATTATTCCATTACCGCGCCATCAGAGCGAACACACCCCAGCCAACATATTCGCGAGTGTAAGTGACGTAGCTTTCGGGCGCAGAGGTCAATTTTTCCCGTACCTCTTTGGCAAATTCGTCGCCGGGATTGGCTTCAAGCCATCGGCGCATGGTGAACCAGCTGGCCGCCTCATATCTGTCCCAGCTGTCCTGGTCCGCCAGAACCATTTCCACAACATCGTAGCCGATATGTCCGAAAGACGCAATAAGCTTGGGAAGAATTAGGAAGTCTGAGATTGAGTTGGCAAGACATCCCCTTGCAATATCTTCCGTCTGTGGCAACTGGCGCCAGTAGGGTTCTCCTATGAGGATTATCCCTCCCGGGCGGAGGCTTTGCGCCAGGAGCCTGACGGTACCCATGGCACCGCCTGCTATCCACGTGGCTCCGACGCAGGCTGCAACATCGACCTTCTCTTTGGAGACGTAACCAGTGGCGTCGCCATGGATGAACCTGACCTTATCGGCGACACCAAGCTTTTCAGCGCGAAGTTTCGCTTGCTTTGTGTATAACTGGCTCAAATCTATTCCTGTGCCGATGATTCCGTAATCACGCGCCCATGTGCACAACATTTCCCCTGAACCGCTGGCGAGATCGAGTATACGGGTTCCCTTTTCCATTCGAAGAGCCGCGCCGAGAGTGGCGAGTTTTTCTGATGTGAACGGATTGTGGATGAGATGAGCGCTTTCGGCGATATTGAAGATCCGCGGAATATCCATTGAAAAATCCTCCTTTCGTTGGTGAACAGATTTAGTTACTGACTGAAAAATAATAGCCTTAATCACCTCCCCATATTAACAGGGAACGGATATAATGATTACAGGCGTGTTATTGCCAGAAAACTTCATGTCTATCTGATTGGTAAAAGTTTAATCCAATGCCGGTGGAATGTCAACGCGTTCCCCACTTTTTTCCATTCACCTGTGCGTAAAGGGGACATCTTCTGTTGTCACCCTGAGATGTATTGCTCAGGATCTCTTTTGAGATTCTGAAGAGAAGCGTTTCCAGGATGATAAGGCAGAAAGCCCCCCTCACCCTATCCCTCTCCCCTAAGGGTAGAGTGGAAAAGAGGTGTGCCCACCTCACTATCCTCTAAGGGTAAAGGGGAAAAAAGATCCTGAAGAGAAGCATTTTTAGGATGACCGCATAATTGGAGACGCTTGTGTGGAAAAATCCTTGTTCCGCAAAGGTTTTGAAAGCACCAGGATTTTTCGAACAAATCCGGCTAATGCTTTTTTCAGTTGTTTCAAAGTTATTGCCCGCATTGCCCTTGTATAATATAATGATCGTGATAAAATGATAGATATCTTTAAAGGTGGATAGCGAAACGCTTTAATAGCGATATTATGAATATCCAACTTGATACCGAAAGCGGCGTTCCATTGTATCTGCAGATTGTGCGCCAGATCGAATACATGATATTAAGCGGCATTCTCAAACCGGGAGATTTTCTACCCTCAATTAAAGATCTTGCAGTCGAATTGCACATCCACCCAAAAATTGTTTACCACACTTACAAAGAGCTTTCAAAAGAGAAAATTCTGACATTTTCAGAAAGGGCATTCGTCATTCCGGCAGATGCAATAGCGGTAATTGCTGAAAAGAAACCCGAAATTTTAGCGGAATTACTCGATACTGCGATCAAACGGGCTTTTTCTTTAGGATTCACCCGTGAAGAACTCGCCTCTGTTTTCAATTACCGTCTGCACAGGAATCGCAAGGATGAAAATTGACAGAAAACATCAGTTAGTTGAAAAAGAGTGGAAACAAGGCAGGTATATTTTCCTGCTCGCCCTTCTGTTGATGACCGCGTTTTCTTTTCTATTGATATTTCTCCATATTCTTATGCCTCAACAAGATCCCGTGCGTTCATTGAGACACTACATTGATAGCAATAGAGTTTTCGGACAATATATTTTTCCCATACTTCTCGCACTTATTCTTGGCATCCTTCCGTTCCACAACGAACTGTCGCGGGATCATGTTGATTTCCTGATGAGTTATCCGGTGACAGCAGGCAAGGTCTTCAGAACAAAATATTTTTTCAATATCCTGATGCTCTTTTTTTCTCGTACTGGCTTCATATATGATCCTTCCCGCTCCAATAATCTATGAACAATACGACACACCAAACCCTATCCTGTTTATCTTTTTATTGCCCCCGGTCCTCACTCTTCTTTTCTACACCGCTTCATTTCTCTCCGCCTTGCTTATCAGAAACGCTTTTGCCGCCATATTTGCAGTGCCCTTCATTCTTATTGCTGAAGGAATTCTGGCCTGTCCGTTACTTATTGCTCTCGGGGTTTTGAACAAATTCACACATATTTTATTAATATTATTGCTCCTTTCTATCATTTCATTTATTTTTGCCTATTTTGTCTGGCGCTATTCTGTTTCCCGACATCTGCCGGTTTGGAGAATACTCCTTTTCTTCATACTGTGGACGATATCAGGTTCCTGGGCCTTGCACGGATTTATCACGATTATAACTAAAGTGCAATTGATGAATGTAATTCAAAATAGCCGCGCTTCAGGAATGAGTCTGTCAATGAACGATATCCTTCCTCCGCCTATTCTTCCTGACAGGGATGGCGCTTTGACATACAGGCAGGCATTCACTCTTCACAAAAAATTGCAAAAGAATCAAGATTTTGCACGCAGTCAGGAGGCATATGGATATATGGCAGAAAGAACGAAAAGGATATCTCCATCCTCACGCGCAAAACCAATTCCTCAAGATGAATTTGAAAGAATAAGAAGAATAGAAAAAGACGAATTTTGGAAGGAAAAAGCCCCTCAAATATTCGTCAGGAATCCTGAGAGTCGGAAACTGCATGCCCTGATTTTGCGAGCATCTTCATTTCCCGGATACAGTTTTGAAGAATTCTATACCAGTATACAACACTTGGATAGCGATGCCGGAAGGCTTATGAGATTGCGAGATTTCTTGTTCGCGCATGCCTATATCCTTCTGAAGCAGGGAATATATGATGAGGCAACATCAGATATTCTTACTCTCCTGGCAATGGGTGATGCTTTTAGAGATATGAAAATTTATGAATCTTACAGAGATACGTTTAATTCTAACGGTATATCCATTCTTCAATTTGCGCTTCTTACGACTCCAGAAATGTTTACGAAAGAGAAATGTATCAGATTTATGAAGGTTCTATCTGATAAGAAAATGGATGGTAAAGCCGCTATAGAAGAAACTGCGACCGTCCGTTATAACCTCTTTTACAAGAAGATTCTGGAGAGGACTATTCCACTGAGTGAATATTTTTTAGCAATTAATGGATATTATAACGATCCGCTACCATTCTGGCCCTGGTTGGGTTCCCGTATCCGCCTCAGTTTTATTTTCCGTCCTCTAATGATGTCTTACATAGCCAACGATATTTCTATGATGACAGAATGTCAAAAGCTGGCTAATAAGCCGTTCTACGAAATCAGGGATTCCTATGATATCTTCGTCAAACGAATGACGAAAGAAACATCGAAGGCTGCTCCCCTCATATTGTTTGAAAATTATTATATATTGGGTCATTATGGTGATATGATCATAAATAGACAGAACAGATCTAGCGCATATATCGATACTATGCAATTAACTCTTGCCATTTATATGTATAAGAAAATCCACGGAAAATATCCCGACTCGCTTGGAATGCTTGTTTCAACAATCATGAAATCTTTGCCGGAAGATCCCTTCAGCGGTAATGATTATATTTACAGACGAGAAGGAGACGGGTTCATAGTATATAGCGTAGGACCAAATCAAAAAGATAACGACGGATACCTGGAATCTACGGAAATAGATGACATTGCGCATTATATGGAAAAATAGGAGACAGGAAAGAAATGGGGGATAAATGTCGCGTTTTGCAATTGAAACAAACAGATTGACTAAGAGATTCACAAGACACAAACAGATTGTGGATAACCTTGATCTTAAAGTGCCCGCAGGTTCCATATACGTTTTTCTCGGTAGAAATGGAGCGGGTAAGACGACCACTATCAGGATGCTCATGGGTCTTCTCAAGAGAACGGCCGGTGAAGTAAACATTCTGGGCAAAGATCCTGAAAAAGATCCGGTTGGAGTCAAGGTTAATGTCGGGTATGTGGCAGAGCGACAGAGAATGTATGACTGGATGAGTATTGAAGACCTTCTTAATTTCAGCGAATCCTTTTATCCAACATGGGCCGGAAAAACCGCATACAACTTACTGGACAAGTTTTGCCTGTCAGAAGATATGAAACTGAAAGACCTTTCCCGCGGAATGTACGGAAAACTCTCTCTTATTCTTGCGCTTGCACACAGCCCTGAGATCTTAATATTTGACGATCCCATGGCAGGATTGGATCCGGTTGTACGCAGAGAAGTCATGGAAACGATTATTGAGTATATAAATAACAATGGAAGAACGGTTTTCTTCTCTACTCATATTGTAAACGAGATCGAGCGGGTAGCCGACAATGTCGGTATCCTTGAAAACGGAAAACTCATATTCTCGGGAACTGTTGAATCATTGAAAAGTTCTGTCAGGAAGATACGGATGGTCTTTGATGGAACCGTTCCCGCGGATATCAATATCACCGGGATCCTGGACAGAAGAACCACGGGGCACGAATTGACTCTTACGGTAAAAGATTACACTCAAGAAACGGGTGATGCGCTGGCGCATTTTCATCCTTCTGTATTTGATATCTTTGATATGACACTAGAGGATATCTTCATATCAATGGTGAAACAAACATAATAAACAGAATTACAGGGAGGAAGGGTCCCTGGGGGGATTAGTTCAAACCTCTGTAATCTCCTGCCCGGAGTTTCTGGAGAATATAGGCAATGCCTGTGTGATATTCAATATAACATCTTGAACCCTTCATTTTTCTTCTACCCAATCATTGACAAAATGTACGGTTAACCGTATAATTGGTATCGGAGGTGTTACCTATGGACAAAGTTATTGGAGTCGTGGAAACAAGAACAAAACTGCCGCAGATAATAAAGGAAATTTCTTTGGGAGAAAGATATATAATTACGCAAAGGTCTAAAGCGAAAGCCGTGATAGTAAGCCTGGAAGAGATGGAAACACTGGAAATACTTGCTGATAGAAAACTGCTCAAGGATATTGTTGCAGCAAAAGAAGATATTAAAAACAAGAGATTTAAATCGTACGAAGAATACTTTAGGGATAATTCGTGAAATATAATCTCTTTTTGACAAACACCTTTATTAAAAGATATGAAAAGCTACCGGATAAGGTTCAATCCAGAGTAAGAGAAATCCTGCCGGCATTAAAAAACAATCCATTTATCGGTAAAAAGCTGACAGGAGATTTAAAAGGAGAGTTGTCTTATAGAATTGGAGAATACCGTATTATCTACGCCATAGAAGAAGATAAGATTTTTGCAGAGACAGTCGGACACAGAAAAGATATCTACCGGAAAAGGAAATAAAAACATAATAAATGGATTCTGGTACCGTATCAGCCTGAAAGGCAAATTATTTCCCATCCATCCTTGCAGTTCAACCTCAAATACTCTTGTCTGTAATACGGATTATCCTCATCATCAGCAATTTACCGTTGGGGAGAGAGGGTCCCTGGGGGGAATTAGTTCAAACCTCTGTAATCTCCTGCCCGGAGTTTCTGGAGAATATAAATATAGCCTGCCAGTTTTTTTAATTTGACTTATTAAACCGGGATAGTACAATAGGCTTGTGAATAAAAAACACAGAGTTTAAACGTTTTTTTTCTTTATAATAAATATAAGTGGCCTATGTTAAAATTACCAATCCGACGACGTATGAAAATCCATTTCCAATGACTACCGCCAGAAGTGCGGACTTTACAGGGATAATCAAGGAAAGGACATAAAAGAGAAAAACGATACTCCCTGAGAAAATTCCCGCAAATAAGCAGAAATGAACAGCATATTTACCCTTTGAAATCCGGACAATAGTCTGTAGGAATCTCCAATCCACGAAAAATATTGCTGAAAGGATAACCGGCATAAGAAACCAACATTTTATAATCCAGTTGAATATCCTTGTGCCATATGGTAGGCCACCTGCTTCAAATAAAATATACAGTTGTATAAAAATTGGTGTAATGTAAAGAAAATATAACAGAAGAAACAAAAAGAATGTTAGATGAATACCTGCATATAGTAAGGGAATAACTTTTATGAAAGATTTAGAACTATCGGCAGAAGATACGGTATGATTTAAAAGTACTGGATGTTTTATGCACTTCCGGATGGAATCTCTTATTTGGCTTCTTTCACCCCAAGTACGCAGAAGGAAGTATATCGTCCATGTAAAGGATATCAACGACAGGCCAAGAACAAACAGACATATGTATGCGAAGGAAATGTTTTCTGTAAAGATAAAAAGGTTTATTACATACCGTGCTACAACTAATGAAAATTCATTCATTAAGTAAATTGTATCATTTGCCTTTGTTTTGTAACAAATTATGGAAATTGAAGGTAGAGGAGAGAAAGATAGCAAAGAAGACGTGCAGACTGCAAAAAAACTGCCAGGGTGGGTGAGGGGAATTGAACCCCCGGCACCTAGAGCCACAGTCTAGCGCTCTGCCTCTGAGCTACACCCACCATTTTTTGTAAAAAAAACAAAAGAAAGGTATCAATAAACACTATATTCTACCTTATATCAATAAAAAGATAAAGAGTTTTCCCTCAGCCTCTTTTTCAGGCACCGGGGAGAAGATCCTTGAAGAAGTTGTAAGAATTCTTCCATGCGAAATCTTCCAGTTCCTTATCCTTGAGAATTTCTCCCGCCCATTTGAGAAGATCGGGGTATTTCAGGGCGTTTGTGATAAGACCTCTGTTTATTCCGTCAAGATCCCCTCCAAATGCGAGCACTTTCGATCCCCCGATCTTCCTGATGTGCTTGAGGTGAGCAAGGAAGGTTTCCTTTCCTGGCTCCTTTTCCCTGCAAATGAAGCCGCTGGCGAAATTGAATCCGATTATTCCGTTCCTGTCAGCAATGGCCTTTATTTGCTTGTCATTCAAATTCCTGGGGTGGTTGCATATTTTAAAGGAATTCGAGTGGGACGCCATCATGCCCGATTTGAGAATTTCTGCAGTATCATTGAATCCTGCTTCGTTGAGGTGAGATACGTCCACCGCCATGCCTTTTTCGTGCATGCTTGCCACGAGGTTCTTGCCGGCATTGGTCAGTCCGTAATTGCCTCCAACCCCTATGCCGTCGGCAAGCTCGTTCCTGTGATTCCACGTGAGGGTGATAAGCCTGACGCCTGCACGGAAAAACATCTCGAGAAGAGTTTCCCTTCCCAGTAACGGGTTTGCCCCCTCTATTGCAAGAATTATTCCAAGTTTTTCCCCGACTTTATCCAGGTCTCCCTTTGTCTGAATAGTAAGGATCTTATCAGTTTTTCTTAGAGCGCTGTAGTAACTGCCAAGAACCTCGAATGTAAAAGAAGTTGCCGTGTCTCCGAGAAGGTTGGGCGGCGGACAGACTGCCATTACCTGGTACCTGCCGTTTACCTTGAGGAACCTTTCCACATCCCAGTGTCCGTCTTCCGATTGAACAAGCCAGTTCCTGTTGTTTTTTCTGACTGCAACGATGGTGTCGCAGTGATTGTCAAAAATAACCATTTTATTCTTCATTCTACTCTCTCCTTGTGGTTTGTTAAGTGTTATTTTTCGTGCGCCTGGCCCGACTCGAACGGGCAACCGTTGGGTTCGAAGCCCACCACTCTGTCCAATTGAGCTACAGGCGCGTAGATATATTATATGGAAATAAGGTTCAAAACTGCAAGAAAATTCTTTTGCTCTAAGCTGTCTCCTTGATGGAAAAGGAAAAAATGAATGACACCAGGGCAAAGAGGATGCATCCCACGAATATGGTCCTGTATGCGGCATCAGGGTATATCACGGCGCCTGCAATTTCCACGCTTGCATGTTTGAATATGTCGAGAACTATTCCGGCAATGTATGCGAAGAAGGCTATGCCTAAGTAACACAGGGTATTGAGGAATCCCACGGAAGTGGCAGTTACATCAACGGTATACAATTCTTTCATCGAGGTAACGTAGATAGGAGATACCGCCGCGGAGATTGCCAGCATAATGTATGATGCGAGGAATATTCCCGAAGGCCCTTTGACCAGAAGGTTGAAGAAGAGCATGCAGGAAGCAAAAAGGGTTACAATAGTGGCAATGGTCAGAACCGGCTTGCGCTTACCTATGAGTTTTGAAGTGTATCCTGAAAGAAAACCGAACAGGGTATTGGTTATAATCATGAAGAACGTGAACATGGAAGCCCTTGCAGATGTGAAATTGCAGGAATCCTGAAGAAATTTCTTTCCGAGGGAAGACTGGAAAAGGAAATAAATGCCGAAATTGACTGTCCCTGAAACAAGGATAGGCACCGCATTGATATTTCGCAGGATCTTCATCAGGGATGGCAGGGAAAATGTCTTGCTCTGGACGTATGTTTTCCTTGCTGCTCTCATAAGAGGCCATCCCGCAAGGGTAAAGAGGGAGCATGCAACTCCGGCTATCAGGAATGAGTTTCTCCAGCCTATGACATGAACGGTCCTTTCAAGGGGGTAAGTCGCCACTATTCCCCCGGAATAACCGAGGATAATGGAAATGCCCAGGTAAAGGGGGAAGTCCTTTGGTTCGTAAATAGTGCTCAGGATCTTTATGAGGCTTATAAATATGAAGCTTGCCCCGAATCCGACCATGGCCCTGGTAAAATATAGCATGGAGGGGGAGTAGGAAAATGGGAATAAGATTGAGCTTACGCTGAGAAAGACGCTTCCCAAAAAAAATGTTTTGAATCCTCCGAAACGATCTGAAGCAATCCCTGCAAGGATTTGCATGGAACCGTAAGCAAGAAGGGTGATTGACCCCAGGCCGGTTACCGCTTTGCCAGAAAGGGAGAAGATAGACTGCAGCTCGTCAAAGATTGTTCCCGGAATTGCGACTCTCTGGAAGTAAGAGAAGAAATAGAGGCTGTTTGCTGAAAGAAGTATAATGAATTTACTCTTGTTATTCATGATGAAGATCCTGTGTTTTTTATCGTGCCGGCTAAAATCCGGTTGGCCTGCGGGAAGCCGGAGCCTATTCTTCAGCCCTGAATAAAACGGTTGGAAGACGGGCGATTGACAGGCTGTCTATCTCTCTGACAGCCTTCTGAACCGAATGTTCCGTGGCAACATGGGTCATGATTACAACCGGCACCGCATAATTCCTGTTTTCTTCCTTTTGAAGGACTGATGCGATGCTTATTCCGTTCTTGCCGAGTATATCGGTAATAAGCGCAAGGGTTCCGGGCCGGTCAGGGACGGTAAACCTCAGGTAATATTTTGTCCTTATATCAGACATGCTGCAGATGTCAATCTTTTCGTTTTCGTAAAGCAAAGGGGATCCTGCAGATTTTTGCCCGGCAAGTTTTATGCCTATGTCCACCACGTCGGCCAGGGCTGCGCTCGCGGCGGCGCTGCCTCCTGCACCCTCGCCGTACATCAGGGATTTGCCTATCATGTCGCCTTCCATGTAAACTGCGTTGTAGACGTCTTCCACGTTTGCAAGCATGTGTCCCACGGGCAGGAAAGTCGGATGCACCCTGAGTTCAAGGTTCTCCTTGAATTTCTTGGCGATGGCAAGAAGCTTTATTCTGTATCCGAAATCCCTTGCGAAATTTATATCTATGGCATCAAGGTTCCTTATGCCGGCCGTAAAGATGTTTTTCCACGATACTGTTTTGTTGAAAGCCAGGCAAGAGAGAATGGAAAGCTTGTGTGTCGTATCGAGCCCTTCTATGTCGAGAGTCGGATTTGCTTCCGCGTACCCGAGAGATCCTGCCTTTTCCAGGGCTTTCTGAAAGCTTTCGCCATGAAGAGACATCCTGGTCAGGATGTAATTGGTAGTTCCGTTAAGTATCGCCATTACCTTTGTTATGTTATTCCCGATGAAGCTTTCCCTGAGGGTTTTTACTATGGGAATTGCGCTTGCCACGCTTGCTTCGAAACCGAGGTGCACCCCTCCGTTGCCTGCAAGGCTGAAGAGCTCCCTGTTTTTCCCCGACAGGAGAGCCTTATTGGCCGTGACAACTGATTTGCCCCGGGAAAAAGCTTTCTTTATGAAAGAATAAGCCGGTTCCATTCCTCCTATGAGTTCAACCACGATGTCGACGTTTTCATCGGACAGTATCTCTTCCGGATCCCTTGTGTATGAAGGATGCCGTCCCTTTTTCCCGCCCATGTTCCTGTCTGCAACTTTCAGGAGGACGAAATCAATGCCGGTTTTTTCCCTGACAGAAGCCCGCTTACGCTTGAAA
>Ga0302245_1000967_pt1 | contig 21086 bp, 14 predicted proteins | sample AAG_UR_Thr_MG_FD_193512 | JGI IMG/M metagenome (GOLD analysis project Ga0302245, IMG submission 193512) | Enriched activated sludge microbial communities from anaerobic digester in WTTP, New Holstein, Wisconsin, United States - AAG_UR_Thr | ecosystem: Engineered > Bioreactor > Anaerobic >... | reverse complement strand
GAATCCGGTCGTCCCTTGACTGCCTTATTTCCCTTACCATCATGAAGAGGCTGTATCCCATCACCGCCAGCATCAGAGGCGAGATGATTCCGGCCTGCGCCGCAAGGTAAAGGATAACCTCTGCGGGATTGAATGAAACCGATGTAAAAGACCTTGTCCTGTTGAAAAAGTTAAGGATGAAGTTTGCCCATTGGTTGCGCGCGTTCCATATGAAGACAGGGCTTGATACCATTGCCGCGGTCAGCAGGAAAATATACGGGTGGCGTGTTTTGAGGTATCTTCTTTTGTCCGTCAGGGCAAGGTAGATGAAAAGGTTTAAAGGAATGAAAAGTATGAGGTATTTTGAGAGGAATCCCAGTCCTGTGGCAAGGCCTGCCGCGATCCAGTAAAAATCCTTCTTCCTTTGAACCGCCATGTAAATAAGGTATAGGGAAAGAGTGTAAAAGAAAATCAATGGAGACTCGACTCCCGAGAGAAGTCCGGCGAAGGCGTACCCTGGTATCGAGAGGAGCATGAAAGCGGAAAAGAAGGCCGGTTTGTCCCCGCCCCCCGAAACTTCCCTCGAGAGAAAAAAGATGAGAATTGCAGAAAGGGCCATAAATACGGGAGACAGGAGCCTTACAGCAAACTCGGTATTCCCAAGCATCCCAGATGCCGCCGCTATCAACCAGGGAACCATCGGAGGGGTGTCGTAATAAGATAGCGCGGGATGCCTGCTGCATACCCAGAAATAAGCTTCATCCGAGGTCAGGGGAAGCATGGAGATGTAGAAGAGCCTGAAAATGGTAACCGCGCCGATGGCAACCATGGCCATCCTAAAGTAAAACAGCCGGTCTTTTCCATAGTTTGAGTATAAAGGTGTCATTTTAAAGGATCTGGATATGCCAGTATACACAGGTCAAGTTCTTTCAATCTCCTGATTTCTATATTTTCCGGATATTATACTTCAACGCCATCCAAAAATAAAGGGAAAAGGTGCGGGAAACTGTGAATAACAGTTGCCTGATCCTGTTACATTTCCATATTTCAAGGTTTGTGCATGACCATGCGCATGTCGGGAAAACGGCGGGTTATTTTAAGGGAAAACCGTATGGGGGTATAATATTAACGGGGTTAAAATGAAACTTGAAACAGGAAACAGGCTTCAAAACAGGCTGGTTCTCGCTCCGAGGCACCAGCTTTTCCTTTCGCTTCTAAACCTTCCCTATCCGGGCCTCGAGGGATTTGTGAGGAAGGAGGCCGAAGAGAACCCTTTCCTTGAATACGATCCCGGCAGGAAGAACATGCCCCTGGTTTCAGATCTTCCGGACAATCATTTCCGCATGGAAAACCTTCTGCAGCAGATGAGGCTTTCAACCGATTCCGCCCGCCTTGAAGAGGCCGGCCAGCTGGTTATAGCCAACCTCGAGAGGGACGGATACCTGAGGAAATCGTGCGGCGACATGGCGGCGGAAGGCGGGTTTGAGGTGGACGAAATGGAAAGGGGTGTAAGGCTCGTCCAATCCCTCGAACCTGCAGGTATAGCGGCAAGGGACCTGAGGGAATGCCTGCTGCTCCAGGTGGAAAGGTATTTCCCGGGGGAAATCCTTCTCAGGTCCCTGCTCCTTGACCACTGGCAGAGCATTGTGAAGAAGGATTACGGGAAGATCGGCGCTCTCCTGGGGATTGATCCGTCACGGGTTTCCGGAATCCTCGCCGGCATAAGGAAACTCTCTTTTTCCCCCCTTTCATGCCTGGCGGAAGAAGACAGGAGGTTTATTGTGACTGAAGGCAGGATCGAACCGGAGGGCGGCAGCATGAGGGTGCATGTCGAAGAGCGGATTTTCCCGTTCCTGCAAATAAATGACCTCTACGAGAAATATTCCCGGAATCCTGCCCTGACCCCGGGCGAAAAATCTTACATGGAAAAGAAGTTCAGGCAGGCAAGGATGCTCATGAAAGTTCTTTCGGACAGGCACGAATTCCTTGTAAAAATTTTCCTGGAGATTTCATCCAGGCAGAAGAAATTCCTCCTTGGAGGAAGCCTTGAACCCATGAGAGAAAAGGATGTTGCCTGGGCCATGAATGTCAGCATATCCACTGTCAGCCGCGCGGTGAACGGCAAGTATCTCGATACGCCCAGGGGTATCCTCAGGATAAGGGACTTCTTTTCCGGAAGGATTGGCGGAGGGTCTCTGAGCAGTCATTACGTTGCCGGCAGGATCAGGGAGATAACGGCAGGAGAAAAATCGCCCCTCTCTGACAGGGAGATTGCGGCCCGGCTTTCCTGCCAGGGAATCATGGTATCAGTCAGAACCGTCAACAAGTACAGGCATCGGGAAGGGATCATGAACTCCTACCTGCGCAGGAAGTAGCCTGACTTCAGCCCCTGGCGCGGCTGTCCTTTTTACCGCCCGCCAAAGGGATGGTTATTATAAACTCGCTGCCTTTTCCTGGCTGGCTTTTAACCTCTATCCTGCCGCCGTACTCGCTTATCACCCTGCTGGCTATTGAAAGTCCCAGGCCTGTTCCCCCGTCCCTGGTAGTAAATGAAGGCTCGAATATCCTTTCCATGACATCTTTGTCTATTCCCTTGCCCGTATCCCTGACCAGGATAATTCCGTATTCCCCGTGCCTCCGGGTTTTTATGAATATCTCCCCGGATTTCTCTATGGCCTGCAGTCCGTTCAGGACGATATTTATGAGGGCCTTGTGAATCTGTACCTGGTCGGCTTTCACGAAAGGCAGGCTGTCGTCGGTCTCAAGCGTGAAGACCACGTTCTTTGACATGCTTGAATTACGGAAGAAGTCAACCACTTTCCCCACGATCCCGTTCAGGCTTATCGGTTCCACCTCCATCCTCATCCTGGCCATGTCAACGACGCTGCTTGTAATCTTCTTGCATCTCATGATCTCTTCTTCTATGGTTTGAGCGTATTTGCGGTTCAGGGATGCATTGTCATTGTCAGATTCCATTATCAACAGCTGGGTGTATCCGTAGATAACCGTAAGCAGGTTGTTGACGTCGTGTATTATCTCGGCGGAGAGTTGTCCTATCGTTGCCATGTTTTCTATCTTTAACATCTTCTCCCTGAGCTGGCCGTTAAGGGTTTCAAGTTCTCCTATCATCCTGGCGTGTTTCCTGTCATTCTGTCTTCTGGCGCAGGCGTTTTTGACGGCCTCCCTCATCTGGTTGATGTCAAAAGGCTTGTTTATGAACTCTATGGCATTAAGGTGTATGGCCTTTTTTGCCGTTTCCATGTCACCGTATCCCGTGAGTATTATCACGGGTATCCCGGTGTCAAGCTTTCTTATCTCCTCGAGGGTTTCTATCCCGCTTTTGCCCGGCATCCTCAGGTCCAGGATAACGGCATCGGCATCATTTTTTTTGAGATAATCTATGCCTTTATCCCCGGACTCGGCGGTCACAATCCTGTAGGAGTCCTTAAGGAGCATCTTGAGGGATTCCCTCGGACCGAGCTCGTCGTCAATGACAAGCACGGTCTGAACCTCGTTTGCCTTCTCATATTTTTTTTCTGTACCCGAAGCTGATGAAGTATCCTTTAGATTCATATTTTCCTGCATATGGCATCCCCCTTTCGATCGATTTCAAGATGTTAACTCCCATGCCCAATCCCAGCGTTCCAAACCCGGTTTCAAATTCTCCCCCGGCAGAGACGATAAAACTGTCGGCATCGGGTATGCTCGGTTCCCAGGTTGAAGAAGGCACCGGGCTTGATATGTATCCGAGTCCTGCTCTCAATTTTATCCTGCTGGATTTCCTGTACTCCATCCCCAGGGAAAACATGCGTGAATCCTTCCAGTCGCGGGCCATGCTCACGCTTCCGAGACCCCTGACAGAGAGTTTCATCACATCAAGGGACGAGTACCCGTACCAGTGGGCGTCAAGTTCGATTTTCAGCCCTGGTTCAGGGTATACGGCCAGGCCGGCGCTCACACAGGGAGGGAACTCCATTTCTATGCTTGCTTTCTCGTGAAGCATTATCCCCGGTATGCTGTATGTGCCTGAATGTTTCATGTCGTATCCTGCCCGGAAAGCCAGGCCGGCGCTCACCCTGCCATTGTTGTAAAGTATCCCTCCCACCGGAGCGGCCGCAGTTCCTGCAACATCTATCTTCTCCCTGAATTCGCCCGGGGGATAGGGGGGCGGGAAAACCCTGAGGCTGTCTATATCGAGCTCGCTCCTGCATATGCCCAGGCCTAATCCCGCCGAGAGTTCCGGCGATATCCTGAAAGCCATAACGGCCGACATCTCGGCCGTCCGCATGGAACTGTAGTCGGAGACAGCATAATTCCAGTGTCTCACAGCATTTTTTCCCCATTCTGTTGACTGGCCGAAAGGAGAAGCAAGCCCTATGCCGAATCTTGCATTTCCTCCTCCAAGATCGGTCGAGTAGAAGGCGTAAGGCATGTAACCCGAAGAGAATTTCTTTTCCGTATCAAGGGTTCCGCTTTTGAAAGATGTGAATGGAAAAAGAAGCGTGCTTCCAACCACCACCTGTTCGCCTTCCACCTGGACGAGTCCGGCGGGATTGTGCATAACCGCCGAAGCATCGTCGCATTGTGCAACGAACGCCCCCGCCTGGGAAATAGAAGCAGGACCTTCCGGAGGGTTCCTGAAACCCTGGGCTCCTGCCGACACCGCGACCAGGAAAAGTGCGCAGACGGCCGCCCATGTATTCCTCTTTCCCATGATTCTCCTTGCCGGCCACGGTAAGGCCGGGCTGTTGCATGTTATATAATACTACTAAGCAAAAAGCGTGCCAAGTATATTCCCCGGTTTTTGCAGGATGGTCTCCGGAGACGGAGTAACAAAGCCGACTGCCCATGGGGCCTTCACGAAGGCGTTGTATGATAAGAGAAAAAAAGCCCGGGGAAAAATAGTTGCAAACTTTTCTTCTTCATATATAATATAGAAGATAACATCTACAACATATGCCTGAGGCGCAACCGCCGCATATGGGCGGGCCGCGGTTCATAATCAGTAAAAGCCGCGGCTGGTTTTTTGCGCCATTGGCGTTTATCAACTCACAGTCCCGGTTTCAGCTTTCTATAAAAGACATGAAAACAAATTTTCTTCTCGTTTCAGTGGCGGGCGTTCCAAAGATAATGTCTGATTTCATACCGGATATCGGTATGGCTTCCCTTGCATCCAACCTCCTTGCCAACGGGCATGGCGTCAAGATCCTTGACCTCAACCTGCCCTCGTTGTGCGGTGATATATTCACCCCGGAAATAGAGAGGTCGATTGAAAATTTCGCCCGGAAGGTTTTTCTCGATAAGAAGAAGCCCGGGCTGAAGGACATTCTTATGCTCAAGTCTGCCAGCCGCCGCCTCGAAAGGAGGAAGCTGGAATACTCAGCGACGCTCAGGAATTTCCTGGAAGGTTTCGTGTACAGGGAAAAGATAGATGCGGTGGGCTTCAAGCTGTGGGCCGGAGAGGGATTTACCTGGTCGATGGAAGCCGGACGCCACCTGAAGAAAAAGTATCCCGGGCTGAAGGTTTTCGGAGGAGGGCCCCAGGTGGACATTTTTGGGCAGGACATATACAGGGTGGGCGACTTTTTTGACGCGCTCTGTTACTGCGAGGGCGAAGAGAGCATAACGATGCTGGCCAATTTTGTCCAGGGGAGCGAAAAGCTTGAGAATATACCCAATATCATTTTCCGGCGGGGAAACGGCGAGCTGGCAAGGAACCCGAGGAAGCACGTGGAAGACCTTGACAGCCTCCCCCTGCCGGTATATTCACCGGATATTTACCTGAACATCGGGGAGAAGCTCAAGGTCATTGTTCTCGAGGAGAGCAGGGGATGTCCAAATTCGTGCCATTTCTGCATACATCCGGTCAAGAGCGGGAAGAGAAGGACAAAGTCGGCCGGCAAGGTTATCAGGGAGATGAAGGAATACGGTTCAAGATACGGTGTAAGGGTTTTCAAGTACGCGGGATCGAGTACTCCCGGTTCTCTCATGTCAGAGATCGCAGGCCGCATAATAGAGGATAAGATGGATGTGAGTTACTCCGGTTTCGGACACGTGAATGATTACGATGTTGATTTCGGACTCCTGAAAAGGTCAGGCTGCGAGTCCATATTTTTCGGGGTTGAATCGGCCAGCGAGGATATCCTGAAAAGGGGGATGAACAAGAACCTGAAAAAAACGGACATGGAGAAGGTTCTTATCAAGTGCAGGGCTTCCGGAATTTTTACCGTTGCCAGCTTCATATATCCGGCTCCTTTCGAAACCCCTGAGACAAGGATGGAGACGGTCGAATTCATAAAAAAGGTTGCTCCTGATTCCGTTCTGATACAGTTTCCTGGCATATACCCCGGGACGGAATGGTTCCGGCACCCTGAAAAGTATAATTTCAGGCTCCTGGGAGACAGGAAGGATTATCCTTTCAGGGTCATGACTTACCAGATCAGGAACCTGTTTCCTCCCCGCTACTGGGATCCCCTGCCGTATACGGTGAACGGGATGCCCTTCAGAAAATTTGCCGCCGAGACAGAAATGCTGCAGAGAGAGATAAGACAGGCAGGCCTTGAAACCTCGGTGTCAGACGAGTCTTACCTGCTTTACAGGAACAGCTCTTACGTTTCTCTCGGGGATTTTCTCGACAGGAACAGGTACCTCTTTTATTCCGGAAAGAGCAGGGAACTCTGTCAAGAGGTAAAAAACATAAACGGTAAGGCGGCTTTACATGAAGCATAGGCGCGCGGTCATAACAGGTCTGGGGATAATCTCCCCGAACGCCATCGGGCGGAGGGCATTCTGGGATGCCCTGAAAGAAGGCCGTAGCGGAGTCAGGCATATAAGCCTTTTCGACGTCTCCGGTTTTCCTACAAGGATAGCCGGGCAGGTTACAGGTTTCAATCCCGGGGATTACATTGAATCCAGGAAGGCGCGGAGGATGGCCCGTTTTTCCCAGTTTGCGGTTGCCAGCGCCCTGATGGCCATGAAGGATGCCTCCCTTGACAGGAAGTTGATGGGGAATAAGAATGTATCGGTCATACTGGGAGTCAGCACCAGCGCAATGGATCTCATAGAGAACCAGCACAAGATTTTCCTTGAAAAGGGCTACAGGTCGATAATGCCTTTCGGGATCATGTCGGCCACACCCAACGTGGGCACGGGTGAGGTGGTCGGCGCGTTAGGGATAGATACCGGTATGCTGACGGTCGCAACGGGCTGCGCGTCAGGCCTTGACGCCATAGGGCTCGGTTTCCGTATGGTCTCGTGCGGAGAGAAGAAGATCGTGCTTGCCGGGGGCGCGGATGCGCCCATAACCCCCCTGATACTTGCCGGACTCTCTTCTTCCAGGATAATGTCGGCCAGGAACGATGAACCTGAAAAGGCAAGCAGGCCTTTCGACTTGTCAAGGGACGGCGGGGTCCTTTCGGAAGGCGGCGGAATTCTTGTCATCGAGGAACTCACTTCGGCGCTTTCGAGGGGAGCCGCTATATACGGGGAAATTGCAGGATACGGAGAGGCATCCAGTCCGGGAGCAGGCAACCCGGGTGACGGGTTCAGGAAGGCCATGGAGAAAGCCCTGCTGGATGCGAATATGCCGCCGGGATCGGTAGATTTCATATCAGCCCACGCTCCTTCGGACATCCTGCTGGACAGGGAGGAGACCCGGGCCATCAGGGAGGTATTTGGCGAAAGGGCCTGCAGGATCCCGGTTTCATCCATAAAATCCATGGTTGGCAACCCGTTCGGATCGGCGGGCATACTCCAGGTTGCGGGAGGGCTTCTTGCCATAAACGAGGCAACGGTCTCTCCCACCATAAATTACGATACTCCCGATCCCTCGTGCGATCTCGACTATGTTCCCAATACCGCACGGCGCGCAAATGTTGAAACGGTTCTTGTCAATTCCCACGGCTTCGGGGGGTCAAACTCGGCTCTCCTCTTAAGGAAGGCCAGATGATATACATGACCGTTATCCTCTTCTTCACCCTCCTTTTGAATTCCCTCATAGTCTACCTGGTTTACAAGAGCAACCCGAAAAGGCTTTCCAACCGGATATTCTCTTTTCTCGGAATCAACATTAGCCTGTGGAACCTTGCTTTCATATTTATAATCAATTCGACCACTTCCCAGATGGCCCTTTCATGGATAAGGACAACATTCGTCCTGGGAAGTTTCGTTCCCTTATGCTTTGTAGCCCTTACCTTTTCCGTGGGAGAGAAATCCCTTGACCTGAAAAAACGCAGAAGCTTCGTCCCCATGGTCTTGCTGGTTGCGTTCTCCATCATTTTCAGTCTCATGCCAAACCTCTTCCTTGACATTTCCGCAAGCGGGGAGACTATGCACCAGGTTCCCCATGCAACTTACGGCTGGCCGTTCTATGCGTTTTTTGTCCTCTTCTTCTCCGGAAACATTTTCGGGTTCCACATACTCCTGAGAAAAATGCGTATGAAGAGGGGCATTGCGCGGGCAGAGCTCGAATACATTATTGCCGGAGAGCTTTTCGCCCTCTTCTTCGTCTTCTTCTGCAATTTCCTTTATCCTGTCCTCTTCAAGAGCTCTTTCCTTGTCCAGTTCAGTCCCATAGGCGTTCTTGTGATGAACGGCATCATAGGGTACGGCATCGCCAAGTACAGGATTCTCGACATATCGGTGGTCATGGAGAAGACCCTGTCATACTGCGGGGTCATGCTCTTCATCTTCATGCTTTATTTTATCTCTTCGTCTTTTTTCGGCTTTTTCCTCTCCCGCCACGTTGCCGCCCGATCGGTTCTGCCCGAAGCGTTTGCCCTGGTGGCGGTAATCCTTGCCTTTGACCCGAGCCGCAGGTTGATAAGAAATTTCGTCAGGAAGAAGATCTTCAGGCTCGAATATATCCCCGAGGACCTCATTGCCGGCCTCGAGAAGGTCCTTTACACCGTGGGAGACGTAAAGGAGTTCCTGAAAATATGCTTCAGGATAATCCTCAAGGAGATGGAAATAAGCAAAGGGATGGTCGTTTTCATGAAGAGCGACAGGCAGGAGGTCGATTTTTGCTCGGGGTATTCCTGCGATGAATCCACCGGGATCCCTGATAACGATCCCGTATTGGATTATCCGTCTGCCCTGGCGGAATACGCGAAGAGAACCAGGGGGATGGTTTCAAGAGAAGATCTGGAAAGGAGGATTCCCCTTCCCGAATACACTCAAATCATCGACACCCTTGATTCCCTTGACATGAAGGTTGCCATGCCTCTATTTGAGGATAAGGAGCTTTTCGGCATCCTCTTCTTCGGCGAAAAACTTTCGGGCAGGTTCTACACCCGGGAGGATGAAACCATCTTCGACAGGCTCTCTTCCTACATATCCATCAAGGTAAGGAATTTCCTTCTCTATGAGCAGATAGAAAGGGTAAGGGCATACCAGGATTCCCTTCTCGAAAACCTGCCGTCCGGGGTGATAGGGATAAACCAGAACAGGGAAATAACGATTGCCAACAGGGAGTTCGAGAGGATCTCCGGCCTTTCGGGAAAAGAGATAGAGAAGAGGAGGTTTGAGGAGGTGCTTCCGCCGGAGATAGTGGATATCCTTTCTTATACCCTCAAGAATGGCAAGGGCGTGGAAAACCTCCAGTTCACCCTTCCCGCGGCTGGTTCTGAGCTGAGCCTTATAGCCAATTCAGCCATATTCTTCGACAGGCGCGGGCACCTTTTCGGTGTCCAGGCCATACTCTCGGACGTCACCCGTGTCAAGGATCTTGAAGAGAGCGTCCGGCGGGCAGACAGGCTTGCCTCCCTGGGCATAATGGCCGCAGGGATCGCTCACGAGATAAAGAACCCCCTTGTATCCATAAAGACATTCGTTCAGCTCATCCCCGACAAACATAACGACAGGGAATTCAGGGAGACTTTCTCAGGCCTGACACTGAAGGAGGTCGACAGGATAAATAATCTCATAGAGCAGATCCTTCTTTTCAGCAAGCCCAGGGCGGCGGTCGTTACCGACGTCGAACTTGTCTCCCTGCTGAAATCAACCCTGCTCCTGATATCCTCACAGGTCAAGGAGCGCGGGATAAGGATCGTTGAACGCTACCCCCAAAAAGACATCGTTATAAGGGGAGACGAGGAAAAGCTCAAGCAGGCTTTTCTGAACGTGCTCATGAACGGGATTGAAGCTGACGATTACGGAGGCCTTATTGACCTCGGGGTTGAAAAATATAATAATATAGTAAACATTTCAGTGAAAGACAACGGCTGCGGAATGGAGAAAGAAATTATAGGCAAGATATTCGAACCCTTCTTTACCACCAAGGAGAAGGGCACCGGCCTGGGCCTTGCAACCGTTGCCAGGATAATAGAGGAGCACGGGGGCAGGATAAGCGTGTCAAGTGTCGCGGGGCAGGGAACGACCGTCTCCATAGACATCCCTCTTGCGACACAACGGAGCCATGATGAACCATCTACTCTTGATAACCGATGACGATTCGGTGGCATTATCTCTGAAAGTCATTCTCCGGGATGGCTTCCTTGTCGAAGAAACAAAACCTTCTTCCGCCATTTCCGTAATTGCGAGAAGGAGGCCTTCTGTCGTCTTCCTCGATTCCTGCCTGAGGAACGCCGATTCAATGGTCCTGCTTAAGGAGCTTATTTGCCAGGATCCGACCCTGACAGTTATCAAGCTGGTTGACTCGTTCGGCCGTCTGGGAAAGGAATCCCTTGATGCGGGGGCTTACGAAGTCGTGGAAAAGCCATTTGAACAGGAACGGATACTCAACCTTGCAAAGAGGGCGGTGGAAAGGGAAAGGCTCATGCAGGAAAGGAATAGTGATATGGGGCAGGAAGCCGCGTGCAGCCCGGGCAATCTCGTGACGGAGCAGGGCAGGGAGGTCTTCTTCCATGACCTTTTCCAGACCATAGCCGAGAATTTTCCGGACATGAGAAAGATAGGAATGGATGTCCTGAGGACACTGAGAAGGACATTCTGCTTCAATACTGTTATACTCTTTCTCAGGGAGGGGGAAACGTTTTCTCCCTGTGTTTCCCTCGGGGCGGACCAGGCCGTGACAATGAATCTCAATGTCCCGTCTTCCCATGCGATTATCAGGTTCTTCATGGGGAAGAACCGCGTTTTCGACTCCATGTCCCGAAAGGATGTTTCTTTCGAATGCGCCAACCTGATGGCTCTTCTCAACTCGAGGCTCGCTTTTCCTCTCAAGACCGTCAATGGAAAACTGATCGGCTTCCTGGCAGCGGGTGAAAAGTCTACCGGGCAGGATATTTCGCTCGGGGAAACAATATTTCTCAACATGGTTGCAGATTACCTTGCCGCGATTTTCGACAACAGTTCTCTCTACGGGGAGATATCCCTTCAGAAGGATTACCATGAAGCCATCTTCAAGAATATCCCTGCCGGGGTCATAGGGGTTGACGGGGAAGGCAGGGTTATAATATTCAACCCATGTGCCGAAGAGATGTTCGGAATGGAGGCCCGCCGCATCAAGGGGCAGAAAATAGAGGAAGCCGGTTCCCAGGTTGCCGATTTTTTCAGGAGGGCTCTGATGACCGGGGAAACGTTCAGCCGCAGGGAAGTCAGGTACCTTCCCCGGAATATCCTTTTGGGGATAAGTGTCAACGTCATGAAGAACTCCAACGACCCGGTCCAGGGAGCCGTGGCTATTTTCCAGGATCTGACCAGGATAAAAGAGATGGAAGAGAGGGAAAAATCGGTGGAGAGGAGCAGGTACTGGACACTGTTGGCTTCCCGCCTTTCCCACGAGCTTAAGAATCCCCTGGTGGCGATAAAAACTTTCTCCCAGATGCTTCCCGCCAAGTACGACGATCCGGAGTTCAGGTCTGATTTTTCCGCCGTCGTCCAGGACGAGATAGGAAAGATAAACGAGATCATTGAAAAGATAAACAGGCTTGCGGACTCAACGGAACTTAACAATGAAAAGGTGGATATCATGCAGCTTTTCAGGGAAGTCTCGGACGTCTTCTCCAGGAAAACAGGCATGAAGGTTTTAATCCGGGGCAGCGAAGAGTTCCATGTAAGCGGGGACGTGCTGAAACTGAAGGAGGCGATCGGGTACGCTTTAGATTTTATCCTTGAAGATGCAGGGGAAAAAGGGGAGTTATCGGTTTCCGCATCGGCCGTCGGAGGTTCGGCCAGGTTAGAGATGCTTGAAAACGGCGGCAACATCGAATTTGGATCCCATGAGGATTTTTTTCTTCCCTTCAGCCCTGCCATCAAGAGCCCCGTTTCAATCGGCATCGCCCTTGCCAGGAAGATACTGGAATCCCACGGGGGCAGTTTCCTTTTCGATATTCTTCCGGAAGGCAGGAAACTGACATTCAGCCTGCCATTATGCGACTTAAATGGACAAGATTCTCATAGTGGATGACGAACAGGGTGTCAGGGAATCCCTCAGGTTTTCCCTCAACGGCATCTACCAGGTTATTCCCGCACGGAATGGAACCGAGGCCCTTGACATGATGGATTCAAGGCATCCGAACCTTGTCATCCTCGATATCATGCTTCCGGATATGGGCGGCCTGGATGTTTTGAAGAAGATAAGGGAGAGGGAGGCTGGCGTCCCGGTGATAATGCTGACCGCCGTATCCCAGGCAGGCACGGCCGTCCAGGCTATGAAGCTGGGCGCCTGCGAGTATATAACCAAGCCGTTTGACGTGGAAGATCTGAAGATCACCGTTGAGAAAACCCTGCGGGCGTCCCGCCTTGAAGGACACCTCCTTCTCCTGAAAGAGGAGATAGGAAGGGAGTATCCCGTGGGAGAGATCATATACGGAAGCCGCAGGATGTCGGGTATCCTGGATGAAGCCCTGAAGGTTGCCGGGAGAGGCTCCGCGGTCCTTCTTACGGGTCCCACCGGTGTCGGGAAAGAGCTCGTGGCAAGGTTTATCCACGAAAAAAGCGGCAGGAAAAACGAACCTTTCGTCCCGGTTCATTGCGCCTCGATACCAGAGAGCCTTTTTGAAAGCGAGCTTTTCGGATATGAAAAGGGTGCATTTACAAACGCGAACAGGAGCAGGCAGGGCCGGATGGAATTTGCCGGCAGCGGGACCATATTCCTTGACGAGGTAAGCGAGATTCCGGTTTCAATGCAGGTCAAGCTTCTAAGGTTCCTGCAGGATGGCGAGTTTTCAAGACTCGGAAGTAATGATATAATAAAGAGTGGAGCAAGGGTAATCTCTGCTTCTTCAAAGGACCTTAAAAAGGAGATAACGGAAAAGAGCTTTCGGGACGACCTTTATTACAGGTTGAGCGTTATTCCCATATACATACCTCCCTTGAAAGAGAGAAGGGAAGACATAATACCCCTGGTGGATTTTTATTTCAGCCTTTTCAAAAAACATCTTGAGTGCAGGGCGGAGGGCTTTTCGCGGGACGCTCTTGAAAGGATGAGCAGTTACGACTGGCCGGGCAACGTCAGGGAACTCAAGAACGTAATAGAGAGACTCCTGGTCCTGTGGGGAAGCAGGAAGGAGATAACGGCCGCGGAACTCCCTGAAGAATTTTGCGCCGGAACTCTCTGCGGAAGGGCACATTCTTCTCTCAGGGAAAGCGTGGAAACCTTCGAGAAGGCCATAATAAGGGAAGCTCTCGCCCGAACGGGGTATAACCAGACAAACGCGGCAAGGGATCTGAAGACGACCAGGAGAATACTCAGGTACAAGGCGGCCAGGTACGGCCTCGTTGACGATGAAGAAAGAAAAGATACTGGTGATTGACGACGATTTGAGCACAAGAGATCTTTGCGGAGAGATCCTCAGGAAGGAAGGCTACGATGTTCTCCTGTGTCCGGGCGGTCAGGAGGGCATGGAAGCTTTCAACAATGAAAGTCTCAACCTTATCCTTCTTGACATGCACATGCCGCTTCCTGACGGCTTCGAGATTATCGGAAGGATAAGGAAGGTTGACAAGGACGTTCCCCTGATTGCCATGACGGGATTCGGAACCGTGGACAATGCCGTGAGGGCTCTCAAGCTTGGAGCCTCGGACTTTATCGCCAAGCCTTTCGACCTGCAGTCTTTTATCCAGACGATCAGGAAAAACCTTGAGATAGGGACCCTTTCCAGGGAGATCACCAAGCTCAAGATGATAGAGACGATCCTCGACCTTAACAGGATAATCGTCTCCCTTTCAAGCGTTGACGTCCTTCTTGACAGGGTTGCGACCACCATATTCGAGATATTCAGCCTGGACGGCATTGCAATATACCTTTCAGATGAAGGCGGAAGATCCTTCATCCTCAGGAAGAAGAAATCGAGGCGGAATAACATGTCAGGCTTCCCGGTTAGCTACGGACCCGAAGAGACAGGGCTGATATTCGGGAAAAAAGAGATCATGGTAAAGGATGCCTCTGCCACCGTGCCGCTTTTCGGCAAGGAGAGGAACCTCGGCTTCATAGTAATGAATTTTCCTTTGGGCGAAAGGATAGGCGAGGGAGAAATAAAGTTCCTCGAGGCCTTCTCCATACAGGTTGCGATTGGCATGGATAACGCTAACTATTTCGGGGCGGTGAAGGCCTCGTACATAAATGCGATAAGTTCTCTTGTCAATTCACTGGAAGCCAAGGACCCTTATACCAAGGGGCATTCGGAGCAGGTGGCATACTATGCGGTACTTATAGGCAAGCAGATGAAACTCGACCAGAAGGATCTCGAAATACTCTGCAACGCCGCTTTCCTGCACGACCTCGGGAAGCTTGGAATCAGGGACGAGGTGCTCCTGAAGCCGGGTCCTCTCGACAGGGAGGAAAGGGAACTGATAAGGAAACACCCTGAAATAACGGTCAGGATCCTCGAACCCCTCGGAATGAGAAAGGAAGAGGTCGAAGCATGTTTCTACCACCACGAGAGGATAGACGGAAGCGGTTATCCCAGGGGTATCAGGGACAAGGATATCCCCCTGCTGGCAAAAATACTCTCGGTGGCAGATTCTTACAGCGCCATGATATCGGTCAGGCCTTACAGGAAGAATATGGCGCCTGCGGAAGCTGTCGCTGAACTGGAAAAGTGGTCCGGGAAACAATTTGATGCCGCAGTAGTCAAATCCTTCGTAAATGTCCTGCGGGAAAGCGGGACGGTTGAATGAATATAAGAGTCATATAACTCGTTGAACATCAAAGAGGAGAAAAAGACGATGGTATTTAAATTTCTTAAGTTTTTCTCGAACGACCTGGGAATCGATCTCGGAACGGCGAACACCTGCATTTACGTCAACGGCAAGGGAGTCATCCTTATGGAACCTTCGATAGTGGCCATAAATACAACCACCAAGGAGGTCGTGGCCACGGGTATAGAGGCAAAAAGGATGCTTGGCAAGACCCCTTCCAATATAGTTGCCATGAAACCCATGAAGGACGGTGTCATCGCGGATTTCGAGGCATGCGAATCAATGCTGCGACATTTCATAAAGAAGGTCATCACCCCCAAGCACAGGTTCGTCATGGCTCCCAAGATCATCATTTCGGTACCTTCGGGCATAACCAGCGTTGAGCGCCGCGCAGTAAGGGAGACCGCAATAAAGGCCGGGGCAAGGATGGTAAGGCTTGTGGAGGAACCCATGGCGGCGGCTGTCGGGGTGGGACTTCCCGTTGCAGAGCCATGCGGGAGCTTCATCCTCGACATAGGCGGAGGGACGACAGAGATGGCGGTCATTTCACTGGGAGGCATAGTTCTTCCAAAGAGCCTGAGGGTTGCAGGAAACGAGATGGACGATGCCATTGTCGAGTACCTGAAGAAAAAGTACAACCTGCTCATAGGCGAAAAAACCGCCGAGGATATAAAGATAAAGATAGGATCGGCGTTTCCCCTCGATGAGGAGATGACTCTCGACGTGAACGGAAGAAGCCTGGTGGAAGGACTTCCCAAGATGGTGAGGATACATTCCGAGGAGATAAGGGAGGCCCTGAAGGACACCCTTTCCATGATAGTCAGTTCCGTGCGTGACGTCCTGGAAGACACCCCGCCTGAATTATCGAGCGACCTGATTGAAAACGGCCTTACCGTGGCAGGAGGCGGAGCCCTGCTGAGGGGCATAGACAAGCTCATATCACAGGAGACAAAACTGCCAGTATTCACCGCGCAGGAACCTTTGACTGCCGTTGTCCGGGGAACTGGCAAGATGCTTGAAGAGCTTGAATATTTCAAAGAATTCCCGAGTGACTGACGGATATTTCAAAACCCGGACGGCTTAAACCGTAAATAATCCGGCGTCAAGGTAATAACATGATATGGTTTTTCAGAAGAGAGATAATTTTTCTGCTGGCCGTTTCTTTCTCGCTTTTAATCATGGGAAAGGCCTCCAGGAAAAGCGCCGGCGGAATAAGAAGCGGCAGGCAGGTTGAGAAACGGATAAACTACGATGAACTGGTTGCCGAGAATATGAGGCTGAGAAAAATCCTCGGCTTAAAGGAGAAGGGAAAGTATTCTTCCCGGTTCAGGATAGGTAACGTTGTATCTGTCAGGCCCCACGTATTCCCCGTGGAGATGGTAATCAACAAGGGTTCGGCTGACGGGATAAGGGAAGGAATGGCCGTCTTATCAAAGGATCTTTGCCTGGTGGGAAGGATATCGGGCGTTTCCCAGAAGACCTCAAGGATCATTACCATTTTCAACACGGTTTCAAAGATAAGCGTCATGGTTGACTCAACCGGTGAAGTGGGTATAATGGAAGGCGGGACTATCCCCCACTGCATACTGAAATACATAAGCCGTGAAAGCAAGGTAAAGGTGGGTGATACGATCGTAACTTCAGGATACAGCAAATTCTTCCCCAGGGGCACAAGGGTAGGGGAAGTGGTTAACATTTCGCCCGCGACGGATTCGCTCTTTTTGAACATACATGTCAAGCCGTACACGGGTACGGACGAGGTGGACGAGGTCCTCATAGGTGAATAAAAAGCTCACTATGGTAAAGGTTGTCGAGCAGCTGCTCATAGTAAGCAGCCTTCAGATGTTATTGACCATATACATTAAATCAGCCGTCGTCCCTTCCTTCTTCCTGGTGTGGCTTCTCATTCTCGTGTGGGACGGCAATATTGAGATCGGACTTGTTATGGCTTTTCTGACGGGGCTTATATACGATCTGGTCTCCCATGGAACCCCCGGATCCACGAGCATAAGGTTCCTTGTCCTGGTATATGCGGGCAGTTTTCTCAGGGTGGAAAGGCTCTCGTACATGTTTGTGCTGGGCTTCATCTTCAGCGCCCTTTTCTTCGTCTCCTTTCTGTTCGAGCCGGCAAAGGGATTTTCCTGGGAAGTCTGGCCGATGGTCAAGTACTCGGTTATTTTCGCTCTAATCAACGGCATGATGGTTTATCTCATAGAACTTGTAATAAGAAGGCAAAGATGGAAGTGGAAAAAAGATTACTTGGGAATGTCATAAAGGTATCCATTGGTATCATACTGCTGAGGTGTTTTTACCTGCAGGTGATAAGGGGCGGCTATTACCATATGCTCTCCGAGAATAACTGCATACGGACTGTCGAAACAGGCACTCCCAGGGGCATAATATACGACAGGAACAAGAGGGTCCTCTCAAAGGATACACCTTCACTACAGCTGGTATTTATTCCCTACGACATAGAGTCTGCCGAAAAGGAGGCGAAACTCCTTTCTTCAATCATTGAGGTGGATGTGCCTGCAACGCTGAAAAAGCTGAAAGGCCGTTATTCAAATCCGTTCGAAAGGATCATACTGAAGAAAAAACTGACCAAGGAAGAAGTTTCCCTCGTTGAGGAAAACGCCGACAGGCTCCCGGGCATATTCGTACAGGAAGGCCTTGTCAGGGAGTATATCCTCGGGCAGTCCACCGCCCACGTGCTCGGGTACACCGGGGAGGTTAACGAGGAACAGATTTTGAAATACAAGGAAAAAGGCTACAAGGCCGGGGACGTGATAGGCCAGGATGGGATAGAGAAGCTGTACGATTTTTACCTGAGGGGTATTTCAGGCGGGATACAGGTTGAAGTGGATGCCAGGGGCCATCACCGTAAGGAGCTTGGAAGGAAGCAGTCGTTGCCCGGTAACAACCTTGTTATGACAATTGACCAGACGATACAGGAGATTGCCAACGAGGAGCTCGGAAGCAGGCACGGAAGCGTCGTTGTCATGGACCCGAGAAACGGCCAGATTCTTGCCCTTGTCAGCAAGCCTGCTTTCGATACGGAAAACCTGCATGAATATTTCACCAGGGGAGGTCATCCCTTTCTGAACCGGGCCATAAAAGGGCAGTATTCCCCCGGATCTGTCTTCAAGATTATAACCGCCATATCGGCTCTTGAAACAGCTAATATAGCCGAGTATGACCGTGTGGAATGTACCGGATCCATAACGGTTGCAGACAGGGTATTCAACTGCTGGAAGGAAGACGGCCACGGGTGGGTGGACATAAACCTTGCCCTGCCTTTTTCATGCAACGTCTTTTTTGGGACCATAGGCATGAAGACGGGAGTCACAAAGATGGTAGAGATGGCAAGGATGTTCGAACTGGGCAAGGCCACAGGGATAGATCTTCCCGGGGAAAAACCGGGATCGCTTCCTGACAGGTCAACCACCGATGCCCTTAACCTTTCCATAGGCCAGGGCCCGATCCTTATCACGCCCATACAGCTTGTTTCCCTTATCTCCACGGTGGCAAACGGCGGCAACATCTGGAAGCCCTACCTTGTCAAGGAGATCCTGACGCCTGCCGGCGAGAAGGTAAAGGAGTTCGCACCTTCCATACGTAAAACGGTTTTTGTCAGTTCCGAGACCATGGAGATTGTCCGGAAGGGGCTGGAAAACGTCATGGTCTTCGGTACCGGAGCAGGAAGCAGGGTGGCCGGGGTTGCCATAGCCGGGAAGACGGGCACTGTACAGCGCGCCCACAGGGAACTGGAGCTTGATACCCAGGGATTTTTTGTCTGTTACGCTCCGGCCGATGATCCCAAGATAGCCATGGTTGTTTTCCTCGACAGGGCCTCCGGCCCCATCGCAACGAGGATAGCGTGCAACATAGTCAAAAAGATCCTGGTACCCAAGGAGGAAGAGCCCGAACCTTCTGAGGCTCCCGAGAAAACAGAGGAAGAGGCCGCAAATGTTGAGATACTTTAAAAGAATGGCTACCGACAGTCCGCTGGTATTGACCACATTCATTATCATCTTCATAGGATTGCTGCTCCTTTTCAGCGCTTCGAGGGGGATGGCCAGCAAGGAGGGAATCTTCTTCAAGCAGCTTCTCTGGGTTCTCTTCGGACTCGGACTCATGTACATGGTTAAAAACATCGATTACAGGGATGTCAAGAAATTTGCTCCCCTGTTGTATATAGCCATCCTGGCATGTCTTGTCCTGGTTCTCATTATAGGCAAAGGCGCCGGGGCCACGAGATGGATAAGGATGGGGGGATTCAACTTCCAGCCGTCTGAATTTGCGAAGCTTGCTGTAATAATAGCCCTTTCGGCCTTTCTCGCAGAAAAAAACGCTGCAAAAGTCCACATACTGGCGGCAAGCCTCATGATAATAGGGATTCCTTTCATTTTCATCCTGAAGCAGCCGGACCTGGGCACGGCATTCATATTCATCATCCTCTTTTTCGCCATTACCCACCAGGCGGGAGCCAAAAAAAGCCACCTCTTCTTCCTGGTTATGGCGGGACTGGTCATGAGCCCCGTTTTCTGGCTGGTAATGAAGGGATACCAGAAGGACAGGATACTAACATTCATCAATCCCATGAGAGATCCCCTGGGCAGGGGATACAACCTGATACAGTCGATTATCACCATAGGTTCCGGCGGGATAGCGGGCAAGGGCTACCTGAGAGGCACGCAGACCAAGCTTGCCTTTCTGCCCGAGTACCACACTGACTTTATCTTCTGCGTCCTCGCAGAAGAATTCGGATTCATAGGGGTCCTGGTTCTGCTCATCCTCTACTACTTCTTCTTCAGGGCTATACTTGATATTATCTATTCAACCCAGGACAGGTTCGGCAGGCTCATGGGGGCGGGCATACTCTCTATGTTCATATCCCATGTATTCATCAATACCGCCATGACCATGGGGCTTTTTCCGGTTGTGGGGATCCCCCTTCCTTTCATAAGTTATGGTGGCTCTTCCCTCATGGTTTCCCTTGTATCGGTGATGCTGCTGGTCAACATAAGAGACAACTCTCTGATGTTCTGAAGACACCAAATGGAAAAGATAATATCCGGGATTCTTCCCCATGTACAGGTTCCTTCGAGATATACCGGGAAAGAGATAAACGCCTATCACCGGACGGAGGAGAGGGTATCCTTTGCCCTGGCTTACCCCGATATCTACGAGATAGGCATGTCATCCCTCGGAGTCAGGATCATTTACGGCCTTCTGAACGAAATGGAAGGGGTCTCCTGCGAGAGGGTCTTTGCCCCGGCCGCCGACATGGAATCGATTTTAAGGGAAAGGGAAATACCGCTTTTTTCCCTTGAATCCGGAAGGCCTCTCACAGATTTTGACATTCTCGGATTCAGCCTCTCCTCGGAGCTCAATTACACCAACATGCTCAACATGCTGGAACTCTCTTCGATTCCGGTCTTTTCAAGGGACAGGAAGGACGGCTGTCCGCTGGTTATTGCCGGAGGAAACAGCATCTTCAACTTCGCGCCGCTTTCTCCCTTCGTGGATCTGTTCATAGTAGGGGAGGGCGAGGAGATCATTCCGGAATTGGTCCGTTTTTACGAGGGCATGAAGGGACAGGGAAGGGAGAAGATCCTTTCCGGACTTGCAGGAATAGAGGGAACATACGTCCCCGCCTTTCCCGCCCCCCTTGTAAGGAAACGTTTCGTCAGGAATTTCGAGGAATCTTTTTTTCCAGAGAGGTGGCTCGTGCCTCTCACCGAGATAGTCCATGACAGGGTATCCCTTGAAATCATGAGAGGATGCGGACAGGGCTGCTTTTTCTGCCAGGCAGGGAGCTGCTGGAAGCCTGTCAGAACCAGGAGCGCGTCCAGGATCCTGGATATGGCCTCCCGTACTTACAGGAATACCGGTTATGAGGAGATCTCCCTTCTCTCCTTTTCCTCCGGGGACCATCCGGGGATAGGCGAAATAGTGGACGGGCTGCTTTCCATGTTCAGAAAAAAAAGGGTTACGATATCATT
>Ga0302245_1000966_pt1 | contig 21106 bp, 18 predicted proteins | sample AAG_UR_Thr_MG_FD_193512 | JGI IMG/M metagenome (GOLD analysis project Ga0302245, IMG submission 193512) | Enriched activated sludge microbial communities from anaerobic digester in WTTP, New Holstein, Wisconsin, United States - AAG_UR_Thr | ecosystem: Engineered > Bioreactor > Anaerobic >... | reverse complement strand
ATAAAATAAAACAAAATAAAATATGGCAACTATAACACCATTTGTTAAAAGAATGAGAACTCAGGGGGGAACTATTTATACATTTAGTTCTGCACTCGAAGATATCGGCTTAAACATCAACGAAAGAAATAACGTAGTGAAAATGTCTCACTACGCATTGTTAAATATTCCAGCTATTGATGCGCCAGCAATTGCAGATGCTTCAACTGTTAATAAGTTTAATGTGCTTGCAATTCCAGGAGCATTCAAATCTTGGTTAGATAGTGGTAGTATTAAAGATGGAAGAATAATAGTTGCCGAAAGTTTCCAAAATTATGCGCTTAATCTTGAAACAAATTTATTAGCTGATCCAGATTACAATCCAGCAATTTCAACAACAATATCTGAAAGAGTACTTTGGAAATGGTTAAAGGAAACTGGAGCTATTCGTTGGGTTCCAACCAATACTCCTGCAGGTACATATTGGGAAGAAGAAATTGATACTGACAGTTCAACTGGATATAATTCTATTGTTAAATGTATCGGCCAAATAAGTGCAGGTTCTGTAAGAACAGATACATTTGGAACTTATAATGAAACATACGTTTTGGTTCCTACATCATTCGGACAAACTCCTGTTTACTTTAAACAAGTTGAAGATGATAACTATTATCATGGTTGGTATAAACTAAACGGAAACGTTAATATTTTAGGAAGAGAAAGCTATACAAAGCCTCATCCTGATGGACTTGATATCAAAGCATATTATGATATGATGGACTCAAGTTTGGCAGTCAATTCATATTTAATGTACAATTCAAGTGACAATGTTACATGGAATCCTGGATGGTGGTGGACAAATGAAGGCTTTCCTCTTTCAGTAGAAAATTGTTATTTTATTGATAGTGATTCTTATCTTGACACAAGCATATTCAGTACTAATTTATTATATGATGACGGTGCTACTCAAATTCAATTTAAACGTTCAAACGTAGATTGTATGTCAATTGAATTTGATTTGGATAAACTCAAAACTATTATGAGTGATTCAACGCTTACATTTGATAAATTGGCAATTGATTATGCCGAAGATGATACCTTTGATTTTAACGCAATACTTATTTACTATTCTGTTTATAACAAAACATTAGATAAAGTATTAGCAACAAACTTATTAGGCATATTATTCTTAGATCCTGCAAGTGGAAATACACAATATTATGGATCAAATCCGATAGAAATTACAATGCCTTCGATTACTAAATTGCAAAGCGGCGTTACCGGATTTGGAACATCTTACGCATTTAGACTTAATATCAAGTCTGATTATATGATAGATGATACTCAGGCAATTGTAACAGACACAACTGCTGCAGATGCTGTAGTTGAAAGTTGCTCGGATATTCTTGATAATTTAGCAAAAAGTTTAGCGATACTAAATCAACAAAGTGCTACTATAAGTTTCATATCTGAACAATATTTAGATATATCTGCACAACAAACGAATATTCTTAATGAATTAAATGATTTACAATATCAAGTAAATGATATTGCTCGAGATATAACAGGAACTGAAAATGCTATCGCAATGTTTGCTGATGGTGATGATCCTCTTGTTGATTCATCAATTTATATGAAGTATGGAAAAATTGGATTCTTTAACGATAAACCGAGTTGGCCTGTACAAATTGATGCGTCATTAAAAACAAAAGACATTTATGTTGAAAATGCAGTAAGAGACGTAAGCGGAAATATTCTTATTGGTTACGGATCTCCAATACAAATAGGAAGTACGACAATAAATAGAGCAATGAACTTCAACACAGGAAGTTTAGGGCCAGCTATTTCAATTGATTCATCTAACAATATGGTTTTTGATGGATTAACTTCATTTACAAAAGAAGTTAATTTCAGTGTTGCTCCAGGAGGAAATTGGTTCTTAAGAGAAGCCTCAATGGGGCCTTCATTTAAATGGAATAATGGAATAGTTGATGTAAGTGGTGGTTCTGGAAGTATGGATTACCCTGATGCAGGAATTCCAATATCTACAGGATCGGCATGGAATTTATCTATTCCAAATAATTCAGGAAATTGGAATACAGCTTTTTCTTGGGGTAATCATGCTGCAGCAGGTTATGTTACATCTACATCTTTAGATGCATCAAAATTTATTAAAGAGGTTTCTATAGGCACAGGTTTAGCTTGGGTAGGTGGATTTTTAACAGTTACTGAAGGAGGAGTTTCTCAACTTTATGTTGACGGAAGTTTAGCATCAAGAGATACTCGATTAAATAATCATGATACTTCGATTGCAGCATTAGATTCTTTTAAAGCTCCAAAAGCTTCTCCAGAATTTTCTGGAAATGTAGGTATTGGAACGGCTCCAACGGCTGACAGATTAAAAGTTAATGGAACGGTAAATGTTGGAGATACTACAGCTACTGGTTTAACAGTTAACGGAAGAATAACTAGCAATGGTACTGATGTTAGCTTAGGAGGAGATCATCGTGTTGTTCAGAGTTTAATTAACACAACATGCACTACTAACGCAATTGACATAGCAGGATTTACTGCAACAGTTACGCCTAAAGGAAATAAATTATTTGTGACTGCTTCTATTCCACTTCATCCTACAAGTACAGATTCAACTTGTTTCGTTCAAATTGTATCAGGAGGCTCAACGGTGAATTTTGAAGCAAAACATTTAATTCGTTCTAACTCTGAATTAACTAATTTTTCAACGATAATATGGGTAACCCGAGGAGTGCCTATAAATATTAAATTAAGATTTAGAGGATCAACAACTGTTCAATATCGTGGAGCCGAATCACATCTTTACGGAACGGGCATAATGAGCATCATTGATTTATTTTAAAAATTAAAATTGATAATTATGGAAAAATATTACAAACTAATTAAAAAGAATGCTACGACATTAGAAGTTATCGAAGAAAGTGAAGAAACTCTTGTTACATTACCCGATGATACATTATTGCCTGTGCCTGATATGGTAGTAGGAGATATATTGTATATTCGAGAATTTAGAGATGTATAAATTAAAAATATAAAAATTAAAATATGCCAAACGTAAATTCATTTACAGAAACAGTTAATCAACTTGTCGAACAAGTTAATATTGCGATGGAATCGATGGTGAAGCTTAATGAAAGCATCACTACTCAAGATGATACTGTTGTGATTTCAGTTGAGCAAGTAAATCCTGTTACAGGAGATCCGTCAACCGTAACATATTCATTGCCTTCGTACAATAACATACTTAATAAAGTAAACGCGTTAGCACAAACGATGGATACATTTGTTAAAGGTGAAGGTGTTGTTTTGCTTGATGATGGAACTTATCGTCAAGTATCAACTATTCCTGTCGCAATATCGCCCACAACAATAACTAATGTTAACGCTCCTTCAAAATTTAATGTAAGAGAAAATTGGTTCTTTGAATCAATGATGTTTCCTCAACTTATTGTTTCATTTGATCTTAAAAATAAAATCGATGATCGCTCAGATAGAGTTGTTGTTAAAAGAGTTATTTTTGATAATTCAAGTGATGAAGAAACACAATGGTTCTTAGACAATATTGTGGGGGTTGAAAGATCTTATTATGACACAATTGTTTATCTTAATGAACAAGGAAAAAGATACTGGGAAGATGAAGAAGTTCTCGATCTTCCATTAGCAGCAGAACCTTACACAGGATATTTTGTAATTACCGATAAAAGAATCATCGATGGTAAAGAATGGTTTTATCTCGATACAATGAATTACGGAGTTACTTCTGATGAGCCTGTTGTTAAAAACCATCAACTTTCAATACAGGATCAATTACGTTATGGAAACTCTATTTGGAAAATTGATGATATCGTGATAAACGAAGGAAGAGTTCATGTAATTCCAATTGTAGGAATGGATCATCCAACTATAAACAACACTTTCGAAATTTATACCGCTCCATTTTCAACAAAAATGCTCGATATTCCAGTAGGATTTGATGAATGCGATATAATTTTCTTAAAAGGAGTTAACGACGATTTTAACATTATCGCCGATGATTGGGGTTTCGGCATAACTTTTTATACAAACAATTTAGTTCAAGACGGAGGTTCATTAACACTTGAAGAATATTATCATAATTATGTTTCCGATTTTGGAAAACAATTAGAAGGCCAGGCAAAGGAAAAATTTATTCCTGCATATTATGGATTAACTCCTGATGCTCCTGTGATTACAGCAGATATGTTCCAAGTTAAGCAGCTTAATACGCAAATGAATGCGGCGTTGGATACTGAATCTATTAAGAACACACAAACACAAATTGAAAGTACAAAAACTATCATAAATAGTTTAAAAACAACTATATCTCAACAAAAGGCGCAGTTAGTTGAATTAACTGACCCGGGCCAAAGATCAGATTTAACTTCAAAAATTACATCTAACACTAATGATTTATCAAAGAAAACTATAGAATATCAATCATTAGTTAGATCACTCGCAACTGTTGCATATGAAAATTCTGCAGTTACTGTAAGTGCTAAATATAGAGCAAGAGGATTCTTCCCAATTCCAGACCCGAAGGGTACTCCTCCTCAAAGTGTTATTCAATTTGAATATGCGTATCGTTATCTTAAACTCGATAACACCGGTATTACTTTGAATACTTATGAACATGCAGATCCAAGTACGGGACAAGTCGTTAGAGGAACATTTACCGATTGGAATGTAGTCGCTGGTGCAATATTAACTAAAGTATACGATGCCTCAACTGAAACATATACATGGCAAGCAGAAAATATTGCGGACGGAAACACAAATAACATAAATCAGGTTGATATTCCAATTCAAAAAGGAGAAAAAGTTGAGCTTAAAATAAGATCAATTTCTGAAGCTGGATGGCCATTAAACCCATTAAAATCTGATTGGTCAAATACTGTTATCATTGAATTCCCTTCAAATCTTGAAGGATCAAATCAAGTAGCGAATATTTTAAGTGACGCAGCGGTTGAAGAAGAAACAATTAAACTTGACAATACTTTGGCTGCAGCAGGAGTTCCTACCCACTTAGATGATAGTGTTCCTAACCCAAATTCAGGAACAGGAACATACTTTAAACATCAGGCTGTAAATCTTGCATTCGATCTTAAAGTAAAGAATATTGGCGGAGTTGTAAGTGTAGTTAACACAACAGATTTACAAACACAATTAGAAAATTTAGCGCCATACACATATGTAACTTTAACAAAACCTCCTTTGTCAGGAAGCACATTCCCACAACTTACAGGAACATTAGATTTACTTTTGCAAGCTATGGTTAATGTGGATCCGTCAATTTATGATGAATTTCAAAGTTTAATACAGTCAACAGTATAATTAAAATATGAAGCAATTCAATAACACAGCAATATTAACTTCCAAGAACCCGGAAGCATTTCTTAATTACACACATGATAGTTCAGATTACTGGATAATTCCATATTGTGATATAAGTGAAGGCTACTTATATGTAAATGGAATAGACGTAACGAAATATGAAGTATCATTAGGATATGCTCTTGTTTTAGATTCTACGTTTAACGTGGCATCGTTTCATATTTATACACCAAAAAATAATAAATTCGATGCTACATTAACATTTGATATGTTTGATAGTGCGGGGTTAACATCTGGATATTCGGAAGACGTTTCAGTTTTAAATCGTCCATTCATTATTTCAACAGGAGCTATAAGTTCATATACAAATGATGACCTTCTTGTTGATGATGAAGCTTCATATATGTTGATGAGAACGAATCCAAAATTCACAGGTAATATTGTCATCAATGTTGATTGCAGCAATAATATTTTCTTAGACACAATAAAAGTTTCTGACATACTTTCAAATAAAAAATATCGTCATCAACAAATATCAGCGAATAGTGTTTTATCAAGTGACATACGTAATGTATTTTCGTCAATGCCTTTAGGAGAATTGTATCGAGTAGACGTTGATGATACACTTAATATTGCTATTCCAAAAACCGAATACAAAAATCAATATAACACTACATATAATTATGGAGCGAGATTATTAAGAGATGAATTATATGTTGAAGACAATGGTGTATTAGCTCCTCTTTGGATAAACTCAAAGTTACCCGATTATTTTGCAATATTTAGATTAGACGGAGTTTATAATAAAGAAACTTATGATGGTTCAGCGCTTACATACTTGGCCGAAAAATATTTAGAGGAAAGCTCATTGATAAAAAGCTGGAGTTTTAAACCAGAAACTCCACTTGGAAAATACTTACAAACACATTTAAATGATTCTGTAAGAATACAGGCTCCTTTATTTTTATCATTGACTGATCCTGATTTAAAAGATGCAGAATCAGATCCTAACACCTGGTATGGTGTAGCAGTTGATAAAGGAGTTTTAACTGGAAGATCTGAAACACCTTATTTCTTTAATCAAAACGCGGACAATTTCACACATCTAAACGCATTCGTTTCTCAAGGATTTGAAAGAAATACGTTATTATGCCCTAATTTATTGAACTTACAATTTATATTCAGTGATGAAGGAGTAGATCTCTATTCGATGAGCAGATATTTTGGTTTTTATTTAACCGAAAACGTCTTGTATAATGTTGCATATTATTCAGATTCTTCTGGAGGCCCTATTGAAATTATATCTCTTGATGGAAAAGATAGTAGCGCATTTTTCAATTCCTTTATTTTTGATGGAAGCGGTAATATAATCGATGATTACAAAAATAGAATCTTTGTTCTTAATGATGAGGTTCAACTACAAAGAATTACAAACGTTAATCAAATAAATGATACTACTTGGAATTCATATGTAAGTAAGCCTTATAAAAATTTATTTAGCGCAGAAGTTGAAAAAACAAACATTCAGCCTTTTATAACATTAACGTTTAATAATACTTTAACGCAAGGAGAACACCTACGATTAATAAACAAAACACAAAATAAAATTTGGGAAGTTTATAGTGTTGATTCAAGTGCGTTTCCCTGTGAAAGATATTGCACAATATCTGAGAATTCGGGATATCCTACAGTTTATCGTACATATTTCGATATTAATGGAGACGTGGATTATCAATGTGAAGAAGTTTGCGAAGCGTTTGATAGATTTGCAGATTATGAAGGAACTTATTTTAGATGTGGTTTGCACGGAAGTAATTGGGTATCACTTATTCTTAATGATGATGCATGTACAGGTGATGAATGGGTATTCCAAAGAATTGCAGCTCCTACATTAAATGATTTTGACGATCCTTCATCAGGATTTAATACAGCCTCAGCTCCTGAAGATATTACATTCTTTGGAAGATTTATTCCTAATGCAAGTGATTTTGAATTAATAACTTATGATGCTTCATACGGCCCTATCGATTTTGAACTATATGGCGATCGTCAAAGCATTATGCTTAATTTAATCAATAGAGAAGAAAATAATCTTTATTCTTTTGAGCCAACACAAGATATTCTTGACAAATTTGAAGAGCCTACATTATATCAGGGAACTGATTTATGGTATCGAAGATTACTTAGTTTCGATGTTTCAAATAATTCATATCAATATGTTAAAGATCCGTTAAGTTTCGAAGATAGAATGTTGTTAATGACAGGCTATGAAGTACAAACTGTAAAAAATAAAATAAACACTTACAGCATCTATCCTCTTAATATTTCTTTAATGGGAATTAATTCTGTAAAAGATATTGATTACACAGTATACGATTCAAGTACACTTAATTATAAAAGTGAATACAATTATAATCGAGAATGTGATATAAGCGCTTATATGGTATCCATTAGCTCTGGTAATTCGTATGTTCTCGATATTCCTGGATCATTCGTGGTGCAATCAGGAACCGGTACTATATATCAAGATTCTAATACCAGAGATTACAGTGTAAACACATTATGCAACACATTTGACTCAAGTATTTTATTCACATCAACTACCGATACAATAGTAACCTATGCAGTACTTGATGGTTCATATAATTACAAAGGATATAAGAGTAATGTGTCAGAAGAAAATATTTGGGATTATTATGATTCAAGTACAGAACTAAAATATGGTTTAACGATTCCTCTTGTTGCGAAATGGGTAGGTTTAGGAAGTGATTGTAGAAATAACCTTATGAGGTTGATTTTAAATGATGATGTATTAGATGTAAGCACAAACTTTATTCCCGATGGAAGTAGTTTTACACAAGAAATTTCATATCCATCATTCAAATATTTGACAGCTTGTGGTAGAACATGGCAGGATTATATTTTCTACGATATTAATGATGTAATATATGATGGAAATGAATATTATACGTTTAAAGAATTAATGTTCAAATATCCTTACGTAGATTATTTCTCAAAATTAATGTATTCGAATTATGGTGTAGATTCAACGTTCACAAGATCATCTATAGTTTATTACAATCAATACAAAAATACTCTCGATGTAATATTTATGGGATTAAATCTTTCTATAAAGGCGGAAAATATAGCAAAAAATATTTTAGACATTAAAAATTATGATCGATATAGATTTTCATTTATGTCAACGCCTTCAAGAAATAAAGACAATAAACGTCCTATTGAAGTTATCATAAATGAAAACACAAAAACTATTTTAATGATATGGTATCAGGGAAATGATGAACTTAATTATAACATGAGATATTCATCATTCTTACCCGGAAAGTCTCTATTAGATCCTTCAGATTATGGATTTGTTCACAATGTTAGCACATATTCATTTGTTAAAACTCCATATTTTGTTAGAAATGATACGATTGCAAAAACGATTGAAAAATTTTATAGTTCAGATAGTACCTATTCAAATGAAACTGGACAACCTTATGCTCAATTAAATAAAGGGCTAGTTTATTCATCTTTTAACGCATTTGGAAATAACACTATTACAGGATCTACATTTAACGTTGAAAATATATCAAGTGTTTATAAAAACTACGAAACTTTCTTACAGTATGTTGACTATATTTACGCTCAAAATGCAAATACATACGGAGACTACGTAGTTAACTACGGATACAATTACAAGAATAATAAAAACTGGTACGTAAATAACACATGTAATTTAACAACGCTTAAATATTTATTGTCAACCTCATTCAACTATGTAATGTATTATATTTTAAGAGGAGATCAATTATATGATAGTTATGATTTTGGAACGAACATAAATCCAATAACTATCACGATTAATCCTCCAAGAACTTATATGGGAATGAGTACGTATAATGGGTGGTTCAAACCTAAATTCAATTCGATATTGGAATTCAAATCCGATGAAGAACCTGAATTAATTGGAGTTGTTGAAAGAGATTTCGTATTTAGCAACACTAATTTAAGATTATACAATGACATTCCCCAGTTATGGTATAACAAGTTGACTGATGCCGTAACCATCGGAGATATAAGTACAGGGAACGCTATATCTTATGTTAATAATTTTAACGTATTTAAAGCTCTTTGGGATAATGATTATTACATAAAAGATAGCGCATATGTAGATGGGTATCAATCACCAGATGAATTACCTTCATTCTTTGGATCAAAATTGCCAAAATTCCCTGATTCTATATTGTTAGAAAAATGGGATATCACCACTGCTTCATACGCACAAACTACAAATGAAATTACATTATCGTATAATTTGACAAGAGCAGTATTAAATATGTTTAAGCAAAATGGAGCATTTTTATCAAACTGGTCAGCATTTACAGATACTGATAATGTTATTGATGCGTATATCAAAAATACTGTTTTAACGTATTATAACATAAGTCAGCCTAAAATTGGAGTTAATTATTACTATAAATCACTAGACTCTCAATTAATGCATTATACATTAGACAGTAGTGATTTTATTAATGACAATAAACAAAATTTTAACGGGCAGTTAGCTTATGTTAACGACGAATACATATATAAGATAACGATTCCAAAAACTGGAAACTTCTCTTATTTTATATCATTTACATTAACTGAAAAATAATTAGTATGAAATTTCAATATTCACCGGGATTATTAGGATATGGGCCAAAAGGTACAAATGGTACGGATGGTCTCTCAGGAATGGCGTTTTATTTTACTGATTATGAGCCTGAACTAAATATCATTTCAGTTCAAAGCGCGATAATTAATAATGAAGTGCTTTGGGCAAAAGCAGAGCCCGGAACAAAATTACCCGGAAATAGAGTCTACAATAACGGGGATATTTTTGTATCTTCTAGAGGCTATATATACAAAATAACAAATGCAACTCTTGGAGAATTTGTAAATACAGATAAAGTTTTATCAAAAGTTGTGTATTTTGACACAAACAAACAAATTGTCGAAGAAGGATTTGAAAGATGGTTTAATATACACTCTCCGGCTGCGCCAAATCGTTATTTAATTGACAATAATAGATCTTCAAATGATAATTATCTTTTTCCTTCACAAGTTTATGGTGTTGATTTAAAAGATTACACTCGAATAGAATACAGCGATACATCAACATTTACTCTTTATTCAACTGCCGAAAATGCTAATGCTGATGAGCACAAAGCTTTAGCGCTCATAATAACATCAGGCGGAAATTTTCGATTAGGTAATGTTGACGGAATTAATAGAAACACAAATCTTATATTAGATGTTTCATTATTAAAGGCTAATAGAGACAACGCGTTTTCGAATAATACTCCATCACAAACAGTTTTAACAAACGCTGAAAAAAACACAAATCTTTTATTTGATCCAGAATTTAATTTTGCTCCTCCGGGATTTGCAATATTTGATTCAGGAGCAGATTCAATAACTATGTTTTGGAATTTATCTGATTTTTCATCTGATCCTTCTATTAAAGGAGACTTATATTTCTTTAGAGATGTATCAACAACGAGAAATTATAATTTACGAGACGTATCTTATGGAACACCTATGATTTTTCATGATGTAGACGAATCAGGATCATTGACAGTAGAAGGGTTGTCATTAGGAGAAAACTGTAAATATCGAATGAGCATATCGAAGGATGGGTGGGAAAGAACTTCCGATGTTATGCCTGCCACAGTTGGCAGCACCCCTTATTATATAACTGTATTAGATCCAAGTCCGCTTCCAATGTTAACTGCAGATTATTTGGGAAAATTTTACAAAAATAATTTATACACTTATCCTATATGTATATCTACGTATACATCACCTACGAGTAATTGGGTAGCAACTCCAAATAATAGTTGGGTTAGTGTTCTTCCTCCGACAGCAAACGGATCTACGGGAACATATTGTCCGGCATTTGATGTAAGCGTAGTAAGAAATACAGAATATCTCACGAGAAGCGGATCTATTACAATTAAAGGGACGGCGTCATTACCAACAGCATCTGTATTTATATCTCAGGATAGAAGACCTGCAAGAGCATGTACAGTTAAGATGGTGTCGACAGTATCTACAGATTACGATGCTAGAGCCCGAGTTGTATTTGATCCTTCAATACAAGTTGGACAAAACGTTCTTTTGACCGGTCAGTTAAAAGTTACCGCGAGAGCAAGAGGAGGTAGTCACAGTGCAAGAACGAATACGCAAATTACGTTATATAAAAATAGCGTACGTGTAACAGAAGCATCAGCATTTGCATCTTCTAATAGTGGTAGTGTTTGTGTTTCTGATTATGAAGATTTTATAGTGTGGGTAACCGCAGGAGATGTATTAGAGGTTAGACAAGGCCCGTTATTTGATTGTGTATATTGGACATCTGGAACAAATGGTTGGGAAGAAGGCGCAGGATGGATGAGATTAGATAGCGCTCTCGATGGATACGATGTATTTACTGTTGACGCAAATAAACGATATTGGAATGTTGAAAGGATATCTTGTGATGGATGTGCAGATTATTGTGACTTTGATTCTTGGGTAGCTAGCACTCCAACGACAGCGCCTGTATGTTAATAAAATATATAAATAAAATATAGATATGAGTGAAAAATTCAAATATGCGCCTGGTAAACCTGGATTTGGTTCTAAAGGAGATCGTGGTGAAGACGGTTTGCAGGGATTAGGTATGTATTTTACTGATCTTAATCCCGTTACACAACAAATTACGATCAATTTGAAGATTGCTGGTAATCAAGTATTGTGGTCTACTTCTTCTGATCTTCTTCCTGATAATCGTGTGTATGTCACAGGTGATTTATTTTTTGATAATGAAGGAAAAGCATATGAAATAAACGCAGAAACAGATACATTTGAATATAAATTTGCAAGCTTAAATATGGGAGGATTCTTTCTTCCTCTTGGAATTTCTTCAAGTGATGGCTTCCAAAGATATTTCAACAGCAACTCTTCACCAAAATATATCATAGATAACGTATATACTATGTCTGGAGCTATTGATTACACCGATGTTCCTGAAAAAATATACAATATTGAACCTAAAGATTTTACAAGAATAGAATTTACAAATATTAAACCGGGTGGAGTTTACAATCCCTTTACAGTTTATTCATCAGGTGTTGCAACAGGCGTATTATCTGAAGAGAACGCTAAAGCGTTAGCAATTGTTTATGATGAAGCAAATAAAGCATTTAGAATAGGAAACCAAGATGAATCTGGAAATGTAAGAAATACAAATTTAATTTTTGATGTATCGTTATTGCAACACAAAAAAGAAGTTGGAAAAAATACATTTACCGCAAATACACCAGAAGGAGCAGTTTTAACAAATTACGAAATTGCAGCTAATTCATTATTTACTCCAAATTTCGTTTCAAATCCTGCATCATTTATTGGCATTATTGGAGTAACGGACGCGTCAATAGCTTGGAACTTATCTCATTTTACGCCTGGCGATACCGACACAACTGGAGATTTATATTTTTATGAATATGTTCCTTCTTATGATTCATGTACATTTAGAATTGATTCTTCTGTAGCACGTCCATTAATATTTTCAAATGTAGATTCAACTGGATCTGTAAAAATTACAGGATTAAAATCTACTGGCAGTTATGCATATTATATGAAACTAAATAAGAATGGGTGGCAGAGAAATTCAGATGTTAAGTATTTATTTAAAGGAGTTATTAGTGTTACACCTACATCATTACTTAATGAAGCTTCTACTGCTCATTATTTAAGTGATGCCAGTGGATTTAATGTAACATCAAATGCAGCGTGGGATGTATCATTTATCGGCGCCCCAACGTGGATTACAAACGTAAGTACTTATTATGATCCAATAACTTTTGATGGATCAATACAATTTGGATTTACTGACAATACAGGAAGTGCTAGAAGCACTACAATGAGAGCAACGGTGTTTGGAGGAAATTATCAAGATGTAGTAGTATCTCAGAAGGGATCTGTTACTAACGTTACAATTAATATTTCACCGATATCATATAATCCAATTTCAATTACTTGTGGAGAAGCAGTGGATGCATCGTATGGAGTTACTTTAACAGGTTTACCTGCAGATACAGTTGTGAATGTTCAATTTGTAGAAAGAATTTATGGATATAAAACTGGGGGAGCAAACGGATTAATTATTAACGGCCCTATGACATTTAAAAAGAACACAACTTCTTACCCGACTTATTTATCAGATTATATCGGAAGCGGCGGAGGCGGCGTTGATATTAGCACATATGTAAATGTTTCTAGTGTTATGTCTTCTGATGTTCTTAGAGTAAATATGCCAGGCACTAATTTGTATGCACAGGAAAGTATGGATGTTTTTCCATGTGAAGATGATTGGTACATTCACGTGTATTTTTATGTATATGTAACTTACGTAAGTGGTACACCTATTAATGTTATAAATAATGGTACATCATGGGGATTTACTATACCTTCGATGTAATTAAAATAAAATAAATTATGCCCGAAGAAACTAAAAAAATCGATTGGAAGAAAATATGGACTTTCATAAAAAGTAGAGTTTTCACTATACTTATTATAGTTGGATTGATCATGTTTTCTGCTTGGCAATGTTCAAGAATCGAAGAACTAAAAAGACAAAGAGATATCAGTGAACAAAATGATATCGCTATGAGAGATTCTCTTAAGTTTGAAAGAAAGAAAAATGGAGAGCTAGAGGTATCAATTACTGCTTATGTGGCTTCTGTGAAAGATCTTAAAGAACTTAATGAAGATTTGTGGAGAAGAGTTAAGGCACAAGATGGAGAAGTTGTTTTCCTTAATCGAGTAATAATGCAATTAAAACAAGATTCAGCTCAATTAGCGAACGCTCTTGACGAAAAAAATAAAGTTATTGAAAAACTTTTACAGATAGATGAAAATACTTATATAGCTGGGTGGACTCTTCCTTTCAAATATGATTCAACAAATTTTGACGTATTTAAAGGAAGAACATACATAAAAGTGACAAATAAAGATCCTTTGGAATTGGCTCACATGGATACAGAATTACTTAATCGATTAACTCAAATTGATCTTACTTGGGGTCAAGAGGTAGTAAAAGGAAAATTAAGAGTATTTGTTACAAGTGCCTATCCGGGGTTCACGGTTAAATCAATGGAAGGAGTTATGATAGATCCTAATGATAATGCATACATTAAAAGCTTGCTAAAGAAAAAACATTGGTTTCAAGGATTTGGTGTAGGACCCCAAGTTACAATGGGATTCAATGTAACAACCGGAAAATATGGGTTAGTTTTAGGCGGAGGATTACATTACACAATATATAGATTTTAAATTATGATGGAAGAATTAACAGAATTGATTAAATCGTTATTGCCAGAAGAAAAAAGAAATGTAACTCTTTTTCCAGAGGGAGAATTTGTTTTGGTTGGTTATTATCCTAAGGGAAATACTATATCTGAAAAATTACCCGATACAGTGATATCTCAATTAAAACCGTATTATCCCGAGGGTAAGTATTATGTATACGATGTACCCGAAATTAAAAAAGATCCTGTTACTGGAAAAAGAATGCAAATGACTAAAATATGGGTGAATCAAGAATAAAATAAAGAAAAGTAATGACAAATATATCAAAATACGTTCAACTTAATGATTTTCTTCTTCTCGAATATGAATTTAATCGAGATGCAGTTCAAACTACATTAACTACTCCTAAAGTTGTTACAACACTTTTAGGAACTAAAGAATTTTTTGAAGGTTATGGAGCATTAGGTGGAACGAATAACATATTACCCTTAACTTCAATGCCAACGAACGTTGAAAGAACGAGTTGGTTTTTAGATGCATCTAATTATGCTACTACATATCCTACGTTTTGGGATTCTTCAACAGCTATTACTGATAGTACATATCCTTATGATAAGATAAAAGTTCACATGGTATCGGGATATAATTTTGATGATATTGCTGGATTTTTACTCCAAATAAGAGCAGAAGATGTATCTGGATATTTAGTAGATTTAGCAAACTTTACATACGCAAAACAACCAGAAACGTTTGGAAACAATGTAGTTAAATTTTCTCCTAACACTTTATTTTTAGGTAATAGATTTTATGATAAATACGTTGAATTTCAAATTCCATCTGTTCAAGAATTAGGAGGAGATACACTTACAAATTTAGGTCAAACACTTGATATTATTGAATTAAGTGATGTTTATATCACATATAGCGGTATAAACGAAATTGTTACTGAACCCGGAAGAAATTACAACTTTATATTAGATGAACAAATTAATGTTCAACTTCCTGTTACAAGTGTTGCCGACAGTTTCAATTGTTTTATTGCAGAATCAACAAATGGAGATTATATTGAATATTATGCAACATGGAACGAAGATATAATCGGTGATTGGATTGGCGATATCGAAAGTGGAAGAATAAAACTTTATACTTCAAATAATCCTAATGACAATTATCAAGAATTTACTGATACTTATGGAACTGGAGCAAGAAAATGGGTTATCATTCACGAAATTTCTGTTTACGAACAACTTGGGGGCGGTACTTCAATATTGACTCAAAAATTCTCATTTACACAGGATGGTCAATTCTCGCAACCTAATTTCTTCCGTCCAATTCTTCAAAACTCCGATATTGATGTTTCATATACAATTCAATATACATGCCGTTTAACAAATAGAATGGATGGAACTCAAATTATTCGAAAAGCATCATTTGCTTCACAGGATCCAAAGAAATATGGACTTTGGTTTACACGATTGACAGTTGAAAATTTGATACCTTACAAAGTATTCAATCGAGTTGAGGCTGAAGTTCCTAATATTAAATCGGGCAGCGGTAACGAAAAAGTAAAATACGTTAAAGTGTTCTATGATACAACTACAGTCGTTATGAATTATGCTAATGAAATATTCCCTCAAGGAACTGGACCATTATTCTTAAAATCATTTGACTCGGTTTATAAATTCAAATTTGAGAAAATTGATGTAAATGGTGATAGAGTTAACGTTGATTTATCAGGAGCGTTTAACTACGCTATTCAATTTAAACTCGATGATAACAATAAAATCGAAGTTGGCCCAACATATTCAACAAATATGAATACAACAATCGGTGAGATTGAGTTCAAATTAACTGAAGATCAATTAACTACGTTGAAAAAACAAACAAACAATAATTACTCAATCATAGTTAAAAATCCAAATGGAACATCTTACACTTTTTATGAAGGAACATTTTACGATATCTCAAATGAAGAAGCAGTAATTACACAATATCAAAATATGTATACTGTAACGGATCTACAGGCTAAAAACGCAGAATTACAAGCTGAAGTTCAAAAATTAACCGATGAATTAGCAACATTAAAAGCAACATAATTTATTAAATCTATTGTATCTTTTATTAGTTATCATAATATAGTTAAAGCCATTATTAATAGTGGCTTTTTTCTTTGCTAGAATTTTGGTTTTATCTCGTTTTGCAAGATATGAATTTTTTATTTCTATTATGAGATTTAATGATGGAATAAAAAAATCAGGCAAATAATATGTTTGTTTTCTTTTATACTTGTATTTAATAGTTGGGCCTCTCTGAATATCTAAAAATTTATCATAATATTTTTCGAGAAAATCTAATTCATAGCTCGTATTGTAATATACGTTAGTGTTTTTAAATCTTCTGTATTGAGAAAATTTATTTATAACTTTTTGTTGAATTGCATCACTTTGGAAAGGATATTCAACACCTAATTTTTTAACATTATTTTCTTTTATTTTTTGTTGTATATGAGGGTTTTGCATAGGACAATTATTTCCATATTTTTTAATCATTGTTTCATTTGTTTTTTTACGAATGTGTTTTACTTGTGCGGGAGCTTTAACACCATATTTTTCAAGATTTGTTTTTTCTCCTGATTTTTTCCGAAGTATATTTGCACATCTTTTTGAACACGTTTTTTTGTAGCCTCTATCCCATCGGTTTAAATAAGTATTTTTATTTTTACATATTGGGCAAATATCTTCATTTTCTTCCTTTAGATATTTGTCGTAATATTCTTTGTGATTATGCATTATTCCTATGTGTCGAGATAAATCACAAAATCGATCATACTCTGAACCACATTCTTCACATATAAATTTGTTGTCCTGATTTTTCTTAGGTATTTTCATGAATATATAAAATAGATTAGATGTATATTATATGCGTCGAGTTATAAAAGTTTTGTATATTAACATAAATTATTGTCTATGAGCATACTCAATGCTAAGCTTAATATGTTTGTAATTTGGTTTCCCAAAGATTTCTTTTATCCTGAAGTAAGAGAACGATGGACTCCTGTTGTGAAAAGATTAAAGTTACAATATCAATCACTTGAAGATTTTTTTAACGCTACAGTTCAAAGTGTTACATTTCCAGAAGTTGTTTTAAATCCTGTAACTCAACCACAAACACAATTTCAAATTAGATATCGTGGTGGTAAAGAACTTGAACCAATACTTGATAAAAACTTAACTGTTACTTTTAAATTAACTGAGGGATTCATAACCTATTGGATGTTATTTGATCAAATCGAGTTATTTCAATTATATTCACAAACCACTCCGTTTTGGCCTTCAATGTATGTTAGTTTTCTTGATCATCATGGTTTTGAATTAATGGCATTTGAATTCAAACAAATTGTTCCTACTAATATGTCTCAGTTTAACGTAAGTTATGCGACTGTTGTATCAGATTTCAATACATTTACAATGAATATGACATACAATAGATATCGAATTATTCGTAGATTGAATAACAAAGTTTACACAGCAGGAACACCTCAAGGTTCTGGAGGCCAAGACAATGAACTATGAGAGCAAAATTCATAAACGAGAAATTTTCTGATAAATCTGATCCTATAAAAGATATGGGAATAGGCTCCCATTTAATCTATGATATTACTCCAGATGCTGAAGATGGAGAGGGATTCGAATATAAATTAAATAAGGATGCAGCTACTTACTTAATTAAAAAATACATTTCCGGAATATCTGACAACGAAATAGATAGATTTATTTCATTTACATTATATGATATAATTAATACGATACCTATAACGTATTTTGAGAATAAAGATTATAAAAAGATAGATAAATATATTGAACAGGATATCGCATCCAGAAAATTCACATGGATGGATATACACAGTGATAAAGCAATGAAAAGAATGATGAGATGAAAGCAAAATTTGTAAATGACATATTAAATGAAAAATTTACAGAGAAATCTGATCCTATAGTTGATATGGGTATTGGAAGTTTTGCAACTCTTAGACAAGGAGATATTATTGAATGTATAAAATTTGTTCAAACATCTCAAGTATGGCATCCTTCTTGGTCAAAAGAACCGGTTCATAAAGGTGAAACTTTATATAACACACCCAGACAAAATTGGTTGGGAAATTTATTTGAACCTGGAGAAAAATATAGACTATTAAGAAATGCACAATTAAGAGACGATGGAAAAGTTGAAATTATAGCAATGAATGTAAAACACGGAAATGGTTATAATAGAATAGTAGCAACACCAACACAATTAGGAAAAAGATTTAAAATTATAAGAAAATAAAATGAAAGAATTTCCAACTTATTACGATTTAAAGTACTCTCAAGGATCAAGAATCTTTGAAGCAGAACAAGTTAAAGGAATGACTCCCGAACAAATAATGGAAGCCGAAAAAGCTTATGAAACTTTAGTTGAAAAACTAAAGGCGGGTGAACAAATAGATGAAGGTGTTTTTGGTGCTATCGTTGGCAGTGGTTTAGGATTACTTGCCGGCCCAGCAATTGGAAAGGCAATTTGTTCAGTTCTTGGAATTAAAGAAGACGGCCCTCTCGGAAAACTTCTTACAAGTAGATTAGTAACTACAGCAATGGGTGTTGCATTAGGAAAATAATTTATTCAATATGAAAAGATTAGTTAAAGAACGTTTATACGAAGATGAAGAAGTTAAATCTATTTCAAATAAAAAAGGATTTAATACTAATATAGAACAAGATACTCTCGATAATGATAAGTTTCGAAAAGTTCTTTATACTGGGCACAATCTTCAATTAGTTCTTATGGCATTAAAACCTGGTGAAGAAATCGGTGAAGAAGTTCATTCCGAAAATGATCAATTTTTTAGATTTGAAGCCGGAAATGGAAAAGTTATCATAAATCAAAGTGAATACAGTGTAAGTGATGGAACTGGAATTATAGTTCCGGCCGGCTCAAAGCATAACATCATAAATACGGGAAATAAAATATTGCAGTTATATACAATTTATGGCCCACCTCATCATCCTGATAAAGTAGAATTTAATACTAAAGAAGAGGCTGAAGAGAATGATCAAGAATTTAGCGGAAAAACAACAGAATAAAAAAATATAAGATATGAAAAAACTAGTTAGAGAATCATTAAATGAAAATGAATTATCTCCTTTAGAAAAATTACATCAAACTTTTTCCAATGTAGGATATGATGTTGATGAATTAGATGAAGGCGATGATGGATTCTGGGCAGAAAATGATAATGGTATTAGAGCATACATAGAAGAAGCTGGTGAAAATTTTAACATACTTGTTCAAGGAATGAGCGATGATGTTCCTATTTATGACATTGAATATAGAGCTGTATTGGATTTATTCCAAGATCTTGACGAAGAATGGTTAATAGAAAATGATCCAGAAGGAGACCAATATTAATGAGAGCACAATTCATCAACGAGAAATTTCAAGAGAAATCAGATCCTGTTGTAGATCTCGGTATAGGTGAATACCCAAGAAAAATTGCCGATCTTCGCCAATACCTTCGTAATATGTTTGATGAAAACTATACCAGAGTTGTCGAAACTGATGATGAAGATAAAGACGCTTGGACAAGAATAGATGTTATTCAAGAAATTCAAGAAGAACTAGATAAATTATTTGGAGCAGAATGAGGGTAAGATTAATATACGAAAAATTCACCGAAGAATCAGATCCTATCGTAGATATGGGTGAAGACTTTAACGGAAAAACAACTGAATAATAGTTTACACTTTAATTAAAAAATTAGAATAATCTTTATCAATAATCATAATATAACGAAAGCCATTAGAAATAGTGGCTTTTTCTTTTGCTTCAATTTTTTCTTTATCTTTTTTTGCAAGATATGAATTTTTAATCTCGACGATTAAATTTAAAGATGGAATATAAAAATCAGGAAAATAATAACGCACTTTATTTTCAAAAATATATTTAATTCTTGACGCGTTATTCATATCGGAAAATAAATCGTAATATTTATCTAAAAAATCAAATTCATATTGCCCTCTATAATAAATATTTGTATTTTTAAATTTTTTAGCATTAAATCCAGACTGTTGCTGTTTTTCAAAAGAATTTTTATTTTGCATAGGATATTCAACTCCATATTTTTCTTTACATGTTTTTTTAAATCTATTTCTAGAATTTATATTTTGTAAAGCATGTTCGTATCCATATTTTCTTTTCATAGTTTTTTTGCTTTTTTCTCTATTATTATAATTTTCATCACCATATTTTTTCTTTTTTGTAGTTTTTTGTTTTTCTTTATTAGTATAGTATTCATTATTATATTTTTTCTTTTTGGTTTTTTTAACTTTATCTATTAAACTTGGCGATTGTAATGTAGTTTTTGCTC
>Ga0302245_1000962_pt1 | contig 21189 bp, 18 predicted proteins | sample AAG_UR_Thr_MG_FD_193512 | JGI IMG/M metagenome (GOLD analysis project Ga0302245, IMG submission 193512) | Enriched activated sludge microbial communities from anaerobic digester in WTTP, New Holstein, Wisconsin, United States - AAG_UR_Thr | ecosystem: Engineered > Bioreactor > Anaerobic >... | reverse complement strand
AATAAGATTCCACGAGTTCAGAGATGACCTGATTATCAGGCAGGCAGCCGGGGAGCCGAACACATTTCACTGGGACGCTCCGCTAAGAGTCCTGGACCCGTCCTACCGCACGGCAGAGGAAATAGACCGTGCAATTTTCTGGGATGATAGGCGCAAGAGAGGGGAGATAAAGAGGGGTGAGATTAAAGCCTCTGTAATTACTGAGTAAATAACATGAAAAGAAAAAAAAGAATTTTCACGGATGAACAGGTAAATAAAATCCTGGCATTGTATCATGAAGGAAAAACTGATGCTCAGGTTGCGAAAGTAATGAAATTGAAAAGAGTTACCTATCTTGATGCCTTGAAAAACATAGTTGGGCTGACCGACACCATAAAAAAAATCAAAGAGACCCCTGATAGCAAGGTTGAAAAATCTCTGTTTGAAAGAGCCCTGGGGTATTCACATAAGGACACACAGTTTTTCTGCCACCAGGGCGTAATTATCAGCAAGGAATATGTTAAACATTACCCGCCGGATGTCCCGTCTTGTATTTTCTGGCTATGTAACCGGCAGCCCGAAAAGTGGAAGAACACGCAGAAGGTTGATATGTCTGCAGCAGTAAACCACAAGATTATCCGGATAATTATGCCCGAGAAAAAGAAAAATGGCTGAGACGACAGATATAAAACTCCAGGAATACCAGGCCGACTTTTTAATGGCCGACTGCCGTTTCCCTGCTTTAATCTCTGCATGGGGAACGGGGAAAAGCATGTGCGGGATATTAAAGGGCATGAAATTATCCGAGGAATATCCAGGCAACAGGGGAGTTATTTTCCGCAGGGAATTTACCGACCTGGCTAATTCCACGATGAAAGATTTTACGCTTTATACGGGGATTCCTGTATCTGAATATAAGAAAAAAGTGGAACTGCCGAACAAGTCCGAAATTATCTTCCTGCACATGAAGGAGCTGGATGTCCTGAAGAACATGAACATTGGCTGGTTTCTCCTGGAACAGGCCGAGGAACTTGAAAGTCCGGAGCAGTTTGATTATTTGGACGGCAGATTGAGGCTTAAAGCCGCAGGTATCCGGCAGGGTATGGTGATAGCTAACACGACTGACAAAACACATTGGCTGTATCAATACTGGGTGGAGAACGCCCGGAATGATGACAGGTTTAAATATTGGCAGGCGACATCCTTTGATAATGAAGAAAATCTGCCGGCTGATACAATCGCATCCTGGAAGCTGCTTAAAGAAAGGAATCCTGCTGTTTATAGACGCTTTGTCATGAATGAGTGGGGAGTATCTGCTGATGAGTTTGTTCTTATTCCATACGAAATATTGCAGTTACTGAGGCCGCTGGAAATTGAATATCCGTTTACCAGGCGCATTGTTTCTGTGGACCCGTCCCAGGGCGGCGATGAATGTGTGATATATGCGATGGAAAACTACCGGATTATTGACAAGCTCATTCTCCAGGGCGTGGAGTTCCGGGACACGATGAAAGTTGCCGGACATGTAGCAGTGTTTGCCAAGAAAAACATTATTGAGCATATTGCCATAGACAGTATAGGCATAGGCGCAGGGATTGCTGATAGGTTGCGAGAGCTGGGATTCCAGGTGTTTTATGTTCAATCTGCTGATAGGTCAGGCATTGCTCAATATAGCAATAAGCGGGCGGAGATGTATGCGTATGTCAGTGATATGGTCAGGGAAAAGCGTATTCCTTATCCGGCTGATGAAGAAGCCGCAAAACAGTTAGCCTCGGTGCATTACAAGGTCCTGGGCAGCAACGGGCAGATTGCCCTGGAGAAGAAGGATGAGGTGAAAAAACGTATAGGCAGAAGTCCGGATAGGGGAGACTGTTATGTTTACGGGATATATCACACGCAGTTCTGTCCGGATGCGTCTATCAGGAAACGGGATTACAACAGGCGGCACAGAGAAGAAGAAATGGCAGGCAGTTTTATGAGTTCGTGAGGTGCAAAAATGAAATGGCGGTCTTTTGAGGGAAAAGCGTAATGGACATAGTTGATTTGCAACAGATGTGGGCTGAAGGACTGGACGGGCAACGCAGCTGGAGAGGCAGGGCTGAGGAGTGTATCCGGTTTTACAAAGGGTTCTCTCAAAAGCAGTGGGATGCAGCAGATTTGCAGGTATTGCAAACAGAAAAACGGCCGGCGCTTACGTTGAATAAGATTGCCCCAATAATCAATTTCCTGTCGGGATACCAGAGGCAGAATAGGTTGGATATAACAGTTTTACCGCAACGACCCGACGCCCAGGGAGAAGCGGCTGTGGTGAATCATATCATCAAGCAGACGATTGACAATAACAACGGGCATTATGAGATAAGCGCATGGTTTGACGACGCAATAAAGACAGGCATAGGTTGGATGTCCGGATACATAGATTACACACACGACCCGATAAAAGGCGATTTGAAGCTGGAACGAGTGAATCCGCTGTTCATTGTGCCGGACCCGTGTTCTACGAAATACGACCTCTCCGATTGCGAATATATATTCAGGGCAACAAAAGTAAGGCTGAAAACGGTGATGGATATTTTCCCTGAAAAAGAAGATGAGATAATGGCAGGCGGTGAAATAGATTATGCAGACCTGGAAATACATCCTCGGGAAAACATCTCCGGAGATATAGCCTATTCGTCAACAAGAATTTTAATGAATCAGCTCCGGCCGAATGAGCAGGTAACTATTAAGGACTGCTGGTATCTAAAAACCTCACAGGTTGCTTATGTATATATTGCCGACAAGGGCGAGGTTATAGAATACGGGCCGAAAGACAAGAAACTTGACGAAATGGTTGCCGCTATACCGAACGCTGTCATAATTGAGCGACAGAAGAAAACATTATACAAGGCGACATACATAGGCAGCGTTCTGCTGCAGGATGTCAAAGACCCGTTGGGAAGCGTCAATAAATTGCCGTTTGTGCCGTTATACGCATACAGGGACGACACGGAAACAGGCGATAATGTTTGGGGATTGATTGACAACCTAATTGACCCGCAGAAAGAGATAAATAAGAGGCGCTCTCAATCACTGCATATACTCAACACTCAGGCGCATTCGGGATGGTTGATGGAAGATGGCTCAATTGAGGATGAAGGTTCGTTCAAAAAGCAGGGTTCAACGCCGGGGGCCCTGCTGAAATATAGAAAAGGTGCGATGAAACCGGACCGGATAACGCCAGTCCCGCCGTCTCAAGGGCATGTAGTTGCAGAACAAGCGGCTAATTCAGATATGAAAGAAATTTCAGGGGTAAATCCGGACCTGCTGGGAGCGAGGGCTGAACGCAGTGAGCCAGGAATTGTTATACAGTTGAGGCAGCAACAGGGATTGATAGTGATTCAGAACGTGTTTGATAACCTGAGACACAGCTTGTCATTACTGGGGCAGTTGATGATAGATGTTATTCAGGGCGCAGATACATACACGCAAAACGAAATAATGCAGGCTGTCCCAGAAGAATTGCAGCAGTATGTCCCGGCTGTTTTCAATAACAAGCAGATGTCCCGATACAACGTGTCTATTATCACACAATCATCCACGCCCACTGCAAGGAGCATGGATTTTTATAAGCTGATTGAAATGGTGAAAATGGGATTGCCTATACCGCCGGATATCCTCCTGAAAGCAAGCGACCTGCCATACAAGGAAGAAATGCTTGCCCGGCTGGAACAAGCACAACAGATGCAAGCGGGAGCAGTTGCTCCCGATAATATGGGCGGCGCTCCTGTCCCGCCCCTGAACATGACGGGAGAACTCGGGTAACCTTTGACCGTTACCAAAGGAGAAAATAATGGGCGCAGTAAAAGTAACATCAGAAACGATAACAGCAGAACAGTTGGAGCAGTTGACTCCGGAACAAGTTAAAACTCTGGAGAGCGGGGGAGAAGTGGATATGAATCAAACCGTCCCGGTTGAAACCCCGGCAACAGGGGACGAAGAGACACCCTCTGAGCCTGACGAGGAAAAAGAACAGGCGGCGGATATAGAGGCTTTGAAGGCGCAGGTAAAAAGCGAATTGTCCGCAGAATGGGAGAAGGAAAGAAGGGGAATAACTGCTGACCTGAAAGCTGAACGGGAAAGACGCAGGCATGCTGAACAGCAATTACAGGAAATACAGGCTCAAGCGCAGGGGAAACAGGAAGCAAACAATATGGACGGATTGACTGAGGATGATTTCCCGACGGTTGGGCATGTGAGGAAAATCAACGAAGAAGCCATCAAAAAGATTCAGGCGCAGTTTGAAACCGAGAAGCAAAACTTGATACTGGCGATAAGCGCACGATTGGCTCAGGAAAGGCACAAGGATTATAACGACGTGCTTGCGTATTTCGGGGAAATGGCAGCAGGGAATGAAGATTTGCTTCAACAGGTTCTTGCTGACCCAGACCCGGCTGAACGGGCTTACCAGGAAGGGCTTAAACATCCCAAGTATCAAGCAGGAAAACAGAACAACAACGATTTAATAAATACAATTAAAAACCGACCTAAGACAATCACGGGCGGAGGCGGAACGAGACAGGGGAAAATAACGCTGGAACAGGCAGCGCAGATGAGTGATGAACAATGGGCTGCTCTTCCGCCGCAGGAACGCCAGAGGTTATTGTCAGGCGGTTAATGGAGGTTAATAATGGCTGGAGACACGACTCTTAACAATGCCAATCTGAATGCGCAGGTATGGGCTAAAGATTTGTGGGTAGAGGCGCAGGCGGAAAACTTTTTTGCCAAGTTTACGGGCAAGGAAAATCCTACCGCAGATAAGGCAAACAAAGTGGCGCTTAATTCAATAGTTCACCTGAAAGAAGATTTGACTGAGAAACCGGGGACTGTTATTACGATACCGCTGGCGATGAAACTTACCGGGTCCGGAGTAACCGGGGATAACGACCTGGAAGGTAACGAAGAGCAGATGGTATTTTACGATTTCAGCATGACGGTTGACCAGTTGAGAAACGCTGTTAAGCTGAAAGGGAGATTGGAAGAGAAAAAGGCTGCTTTCAGTATGAGAACAGCCGCAAAGAATCTCTTAAAGATATGGCTGACAGAAGCTATGGATAAGGCTATATTTACGGCTCTTTCCACGAGCCCGACGACTAACAGGGTGCTTTATGCGGGAACAGGCAATGCTGACACCGGTGATTTGGAAACAACCGACGTATTTACCCTTGACCTGATTTCCATAGCAAAGCGCAAGGCGAAAATGGCGTCTCCCAAGATAAGGCCGGTTATGGTAAAAGGCAAGCCGTATTACATACTGCTTGTGCATCCTTACCAGATGAAGGCTATCAGGGATGATGACGACTGGCAGAACGCCCAGAAATACGCCGGTGTGAGAGGCGACGAAAACCCGATTTTCTCCGGTATGGAAGGCATTTACGACGGGGTAGTGATTCACGAACACGAGAACGTCTATACTGCTGATGACTGGGGAACTGGCGCAGTTCATGGCGCAAGGGCGCTTTTTCTGGGAGCGCAGGCCGCAGGCGAGGCAATAGCACAAAGGCCTTTCTGGGAAGAAGACCTGTTTGACTATAAAAACAAGGTAGGTTTTGCGACAGGGCTTATATGGAAAGCTGCAAAAACGCAGTTTAACAGCGAGGATTACGGCACGATAGCGATTGACACGGCCATCGTAGAGGACTGAACAACCGGGGGCGGCTTGCATAGCGCCCCCTAACTTTCACGGAGGATAAACGAATGAAAAAAATTAAAGGGCTGGCGGTCCTGGTTGTGTTTGTTGTGATGGCTGCTTTTGCCTACGCTCAGATGTATGGATGGCAGAGATACTGGCTGAGCATATCAACGCCGGAAGGTGAATCCTGCTCTGGTGTGCAGGTAACCGTTTATGACGCAGATACAAGCAATGTGGCAACACTTGCAACCGACAGGACTGCCTCGGAAACTTATATTACGCAACCTACGGTTGATAGCAGGGGAATATGCAGTTTCTGGTATAAAGGGACAAGTTGCGATGTAACAATAACCGAGACGCCGGTAAGTAAAAATGTGATAAAGGTTTCCGGGCTTACGCCAAGAAGTCATAAGGTAATATTCTATCCTGCAAAATTTGACAGTTTTGGCACGGTTACCGCAACATCCCTGAACGCTACAACTCTTAAAGGTGTGCAATCCGGCACTTTTGGCACGGTTACCGCAACATCCCTGAACGCTACAACTCTTAAAGGTGTGCAATCCGGCACTGCTATAGGCGGAACAATTACTTTTGACAGGAAATACTTATCTGCTCCTAAGGTGTTTTTTGAGATTGAAACGGATTCTGACACGGATGTTCTAAGAGATGTTAAATTGACAGACAATAGCAGCACGGAAACTGCAACTTACAAGGTTATCAGTTATAACGGCTCAACTTTTTCAGATGCAACGGATACCGACACTATTATATGGACCGCTATTGGGACTGAATGAGGGGAAGGCAGAGGCGGCGGAGGTTAACCTCCTTTTCCCTCCGCCTGCCGCTGTCAAACGAAAGGAGCTGTAATATGATTATCAGATACACGGGAAGAAAACCGAGCTATACGCTGAAGCTGACAAAAAAGAAAATATATCTGTTTAACCCTACTTGCGAAATTACCGATGAAAAAACGATAAACTTCCTGCTTAACCCTAAATTAAAGGGCTTATTTATCAATGAGGATATGGAAGGAAAGCCGGAAAAACAAGAAGTAATAGAAACGCCTGTGAAGGAAGAAAAACCTGTCTATAAATGCGGGGTATGCGGATACGAGGCAAAAACAAAGCAGGCTTTATCAGCTCACATGAGGAAACATAAATGACAACGGCCGAGATACTTGCTGCTGTAAAAAGCAGAACAGGCAGGGGCAGCGCCATTACCAGCATAGACGCTGAGCTTGCCGGTGTCCTGAAAGCGATTACAACCGATTACGAGTTTCTGCAGAAAAGCGGGACCATAACGACTGCTTCCGGCACAAGGGAGTATTCACTGCCGGAGTATTGCAATAATGTGAAGGAAGTCCTTAATGAAGAATGTATTCCTATTGTTGAGGCTGATTTTAACCTTGTCATTCGTGGGACTGCTACCGGAGAGCCTGCTTATTATTCTCTATACGGGCAGAAGATACTGTTTCATCCTATCCCGGATGACGAATACACGATAACTGTTTATTATGCTTACAGCCATCCTGACAGCCTTGATACGATACTGCTTGATAACAGGTTCAAGGAATGTGTCATTGAAGGTGTATGTTACGAGGTTTATAAAGGGATTGGAGAGCCGGAACTCGGAACGGCGCACAGGGCGGCTTATTTTGAACAATTAAACATCCTTATACCCACGATACCAAAACAAAAGTTTATTGAATACAGAGATTTGTAAGGAGGCATGATGGCTTTTATAAATAAATGGGACGAAACAACGCCTGCAAATACTGAGAGCGTCAATGCCGGAGCAAGCAGGATGCGGGCCCTCAAGGTGTCTATGCGTGAGCGGCTTGCTATTGACCATAATTTCAAGGCTGACGAAACTGGCGATTCGGATATAGGCAAGCATAGCCAGGTTGAGCTGATAGAGAAAGCTGAGGACCTTGATGCGCCGACTGCCGGAACGGTTCTTTATGACAAATCAGGCAATGTTTATATGAGAAAGAAAACAGGAAACCCTATACAACTGGTTGATGAGACAGCTCAGACTATTGCGGGAGTGAAAACATTTTCCAGTATTCCTGTATTGCCGAACTCTGACCCGGAAACTGACAACCAGGCTGCACGGAAAAAGTATGTTGATGACAGGAAGTATATAGAAATAAACGAACAGACTGATAGTTACACTCTTGTTTTAACAGACGCAGGAAAAATTGTAGATATGAACAAATCAACCGCAAACACCCTGACGGTCCCTGCAAATGAATCTGTTGCCTTTCCTACCGGGACTGTTGTATTTATCAGGCAAAAAGGCGCAGGGAAAACAACTATTGCGCCGGATGAAGATGTAACAATAAACAATCAATACGGGCTTGTTTTGACAGCGCAGCATGCCGGAGCGTCCCTTTTGAAAGTTGATACAAACACATGGGTTGCTTTCGGTTCTCTTGAGGAGGTAAGCTGATGTCGCAGGAGTTGCTTTTACTCGGGATTATGCAGGGCGATGAAATTGTCGTGCCTGAACTGTATAACGCAGGAACTGAAGGTGTGTCCTGGGTTGCAGGATATTCTAACGGCTCAGGCTCTCAATCTAAAGAGGCGGGCTATCTTGCATTAACCGGAGACGTCTTATACGGAGAAAGAACTTACGTGACGGATGTCAAAGTCCGGCTGCTCAGATACAATACCCTGAGTATAGACTGGGGCAAGACAAGCGGAACAGGTGATTGTTACTTATGCGTGAGCACAAGCAAAACAGGGTCACATTCTACATATACCCTTCGTATTACAAGAGGACTGGAGTTTGGGCTTACACGGTCAACGCAAACGCTTGATATATCATCTCTCAATTCAAGGTATTACATCAGGGTTCATGCAAGAGGCAACTTGGCCGGCGTCAACCTGCGTGCTTATAAAATCTGGCTTGAATAATGAAAAAACAATATGCCATAGTTTCTCCGGTTGCCGGTATCAAAGAGGATTTGCCGTCTATCCTGATAGGCGATGTTTATACGCCCGGGTTATCTAAAAATATAATTTTCAAAGACGGAGTGGTTAAAAAGGCTCTCGGAAGAAAAAAACTGTTTGAAGAGCCTCTGGATTCTGTTGACCATACGCCAACGATGACGGCAAACGATGCGCCGGGCCCGGAAGTTGTTAGCGGTTACCCAGCAACAGATTCCACTACTTTCAAGCTGTTTGACGGAGACGATGACACATACGCAGTAAACGTGAACCTTGTGGATGCTCCAATATACTGGTGGTGGAAACTGGATTTCGGAGAAGGACATGCGCAAACACTTACAAAAATAAAGATATTGCCGAAAGACCTGTTTTTATATTCAAGCATAAAAGATTTTAAGTTGCAAGGCAGTAACGATGATACAGAATGGACGGATTTATACGAAGGAGTAGTTGAGCAGGCCGCAGCTTGGCAATCATTTGTTTTTGATAATGATACTGCCTACAGATATTACAGGATATACATTACGAGTAATTACGCTTCAGAAGACCCTGTTAATAAATATATCGTTAATTGCGCCGGAATTGAGTTTTGGTCCGGCGGGGAACAGTCAAAAATAAACCTGCTTGCGAATCTTGAACAGTCAACCGGAGATAAGTTTCTTGTTGTCGGGACGCATAAGAAGATTTATTTCAGGGATATTTCTAATTTTGCTGATATAACAGGAGAGGCGGAACTTACAGGGGAAACAAAGGATTTATGGTTTCATGTTGCATACGGGGATTACCTGATACTGACAAACGGCAAGGACCCAATCCTGAAATGGAGCGGGTCCGGAGATGTGGAAGAACTGGGAGGAACGCCTCCGGATACGGCTAAATTCCTGGCGAATTTCAAGAATTATCTTATAGCGGCAAACATCTCTTCCGGGGAAGTTATATCTCCCGGAAATATCGCATGGGCAGGAATAGGAGAGATGGAGAAATGGGCTGAAGGTGATGTCGGGTCAAGCACGGATTACGGTGAGGCGGTTGTATCTGACGCTATGCCAATTACAGGGCTGGGTGTTTCTACTGATTTTCTTGTTGTGTATAAGCAGTTTTCTATACATCTTGTCCGGTTTGCGGGCGGGGACATAGTATTTAACATTGAGGACAGAATAAAAGGTGTCGGCACATCTTCTCCTGCAAGCGTGGCGATTCTTAACGGGATAAACTTTTTTCTCGGAACGGATAAGCGATTTTATGCTTTTGACGGAACGCAGGCCGTAAATATCTCTGAGAACATAAAAGATATTTTATCTTCAATTGAAACGGATAACCTCGGTCTTGTGTCGGCTGTAACCATACCGGAACAAAATCTTATTTTATGGGCTGTGCCTGCCGGCAATGTAACAGGGAACAATACTCTCATAATCTATAACGCTGCAACCTCAGCATGGACTCGGGTTGATTGCGAATGTAATGTCTTGTCAGCAGGCGGATATGAACAACAATCAGACGAGAGCTGGGATACCATACTGGGAACATGGCAGGAACAGAACCGGACTTGGGATGAAATAAGTGTCGCAAAAGGAAGCAGGAAATACCTTGCGGCTGGCGATGACGGGTTTATTTACGAGGTGCTTTCTTCTGTTCTGGATAATGGAATAGAGTTTGAAGGGGAGTTTGTTACAAAAAAGATTGATTTCGGTGCGCCCAATATCATGCGCCGGATTCTCAAAATGCAGCATTATTTCAAGAACGGTTCGCCTGATGACACGATTGAAGTGTCAGCAAGACTGGATAATTCGGCAAGTTTCTCGGATGAGCAGGAGTTTGATACGCACATTGAAAACGAGGATGAGTTTCTTGTGATAGACCAGTTTTGCGATTATGTTGCAAAGACCCTGCAACTGAAATTCAAAAGCGGTTCGCAGTGGGAGTATATGGGAACTATCTTTTATTATTCTGATATGGGGTTGAGATGAGACAGGTTATTTTACCTCAGTTGCCGCAAAAAAATACAACAGAAGAACTGGCAAGGTATATCAACGCCTTGCATAAAGAAATTTACATGCTTAATTTTGAGCTTGCTAAAGTTAAAGGATTGACAGGTTCGTTTACCAACGGGGACGGGGATACTGTTACGGTTGAGGACGGGCTTATTAAGAACATAACGGCTGCACCTTAAACATGATACAGAGAGTAATAGACAAAAGGTATATATCGGACATCCTGGAAATGGCGGCACGGATTAAGGTATGCGAGTTTGATTTGAAAGAACTGTCTATTTTTCTATCTCGCAACATGGATAATCCTGCCGTGCTTGTTTTGATGGATACAGGCAAAAACGCTTTTTCGGTATCTTCCGTGTGGCGGGATATGGTTACGCCTTATGTGATGATTATGTATGCCTGGTCCAGCCCGAAGTATCCGGAGTTGTCAAGTATGGAAATGGCAATAATAAAACGATGGGCTAAGACGATGGGAATGTCCGTGATACGGGCAGTAGTAAGGAAGAACATTAAAGCATGGGAAAAAAAATACGGGTTCAAGCAAGACGGATACCTTGTAAAACTGGAGGTGTGATATGAGTTTCGGTTCAAGTAAAAGTTCAAGTAAACCTGTTTATTATCCTGAACAGAGAAACGCTATGAATACCTTGCTTGCAGGCTCTATGGGACAACTCGGCCTGGGAGGAACGCAGGCAGGCAGCACAGGGCTTCTTGGTAATCATTGGGTTGGTTTATCAGGGATATTCCCATGGCTTAACAGGACGCCCCAGTATAACAGGACACCACAGCAGAATATCTTTGATGTGCTTGCTCAACCATACACAGGGCAGTTCACAGCTCCTATGACGAATTATGAGAACGAGGGGCTGAACAGAATGCTTGCGATACTGAACGGGAGTTATGACCCTCGGACTTCGGATTATTACCAGGGAATGAGAACGCAGGCATTTGATGACCTTGCTGACGCAAAAACACGGACAAGACAGGCTGCGACACTGGGCGGTATGCTTGCGTCAACACCACGGATAAACCAGGAAAATACACTTGAAAGAAAGACAATGAACGACTTGAACGCTCTCCTGGGCGGGATGTATGAAACTGAACGCAACAGAATACAAGAAACACTGCCGCAGTTTATGCAGGCTGCCGGAATAGAGAGAGGCATACAGCAATCGGAACTGGACAAACAATACCAAGACAGGCTGAGACAGTTGCAGGCTTTGGGCTTGCCGTTACAGACGGCTCTACGGATTGCGCTCTGGAGCCCGGGACAGTCAAGCAGCTCAAGCGGGTTCAATATAGGTATTGGCAGCGTAGAAAAAACAATTTAAAAATGGAGGCAAACCATGCCTGAATCGCAAACACGATTAAGCGGAATTTTTACATTACTTGCACCTTATTTTGAGAGGCAGAAGCAAAAAAAAAGAGAAGAACTTGCAGGGATGATTACAAAGGTCCTTTCCGGCAATGCTACGCCGGAAGAAATAAGCATGCTGCTGGCAAATAATCCTGAAGCTCTGACGACTGCCCTTGCAACGCAACAGACACAAAACAAACAGCAGCAGGAACAATGGCAACTTGGCGAACAGAGGCGGTTAATGGGGATGTTACAGCCGCAGCAGCAACAGGCGACTATGCCGACACAGCAGGATATAACACAGGCTTTTTCTGCAAGGCAGGGTGGAAGGTTCAGCAATATACCTTTTCCCACGCCACAGCCTGCAAGAACTGTTTATCCGCAGGATGAGCAATACCGTAATGTAGCAGCACAGCTTGAGGCATTGGGCGGCAGCGGGCTGAATATTGGAAAGCTGCTTACAGAACGGTCGCAGGCAGGATATTATGACGCAGGGGCGGCTGAACGTATTGCTGAGGCGGAATATAAAACAAACCTTATACAGCAGGTGCAGGCAAAGACTGCAGAAATTTGGCAGGACATTGAAAAGAAAAAACAGTTATTGCCTATTGAAATACAGGAATTAGAAAACAATGTGAACTTGTTAAAAAACAGAGCAATGTCAGAAGCCGCCACTGTGGATAACTTGAAAAAAGAAGGCAATCTGATAGATGCAAGGGTTTCTGAACAGAAAGTAATAAACGAGTATCTTCCGGCTATTAAACAGGCTGAGACTGCTTTGCTGGCTGCACGAAAACAATCAGAATTGGCAGACGCAGGGTTAACAGGCGCAAAAACACAACAGGTTAAGAGTGAGACGGAAATAATAAAATCAGGCGGGGCGCCCGGGATGGTTAAAGCTACACCGTTGACATCCGGTCAGAGAAATCAGCTTAGTAAATTTGCACAGAAGCTTGAAGCAGATAGCAGGAAAAAGGGCGGACTATGGCATAAAGACCCTGAAATTAAAAACAGAGGGCAAGCAGAGGCTTCAGCAAGAGAATTTGGATTATATGATACTAACCACCCGGAAGTAAAAGCAGTGTTAGACCGCTATTTCCCTGAAGATAAAACTACACAGGCACAGTCGCAAGGACAAGCAGGTATGATAACCAGACCTAAAACAGCCGAAGAATATCTTAAATCAAAAGGTTTCTAATGACAATACAGGAAGTTATAAAAGACCCTGATTACACAGGATTGCCTGAAGGTGAAAAGGCAAAGGTAGTGAACTTTGTTTTGCAAAAAGACGAAGATTTTAATAGATTGCCTGATATTGAACAAGGTAGAGTCCGTGAGTATTTTATTAAGGGTCTATATCAACAACCGCAGACTATGGGGGCAAAGTATGCGGAAATGTTGCCAGTTGATATACCGGACCCGAAACTTGCAGGCGCACAGGTATTGCAGGCAAGCCCGCAGGTATCGCCGTTTACGCAGGGAGTGGCAAGAACACAACTGCCGGAACAGATTATTGGCCATGCATACGGACTGGGTAAAGGGTTTTTTGGCATACCGCAATTAATGGCGGGAAAAGAGGCAAGTCAAGCGGCAGGAGAGATTGCAAAAGAACATCCGATTGTATCCGGCATAGGGGAGTTGGGCGGAACATTGCTGACCCTTCTTCCTATAGGCGGGCTTTTTACGCCACTTGCAAGCAGGGCAAATATCAATCTTCTGCTGAAAGGCAAGACCACAGCGGCAAGGTTTATACCGAGAATGATACAATCCGGAGCGACTTTCGGGAGTTATAACCTGTTAAAAGAAGCAAGCAGGCAAGTGTTGGAAGGAGTTTTTGAGCCTGAGAAATTGGCGGAAGAAACAGGGAAAGGCGCAGCATGGGGCGCAGCGATAGGAACAGGCGGAGCTATTGCGAACCCTGTTAAGAGAGTTGTAGCTTCGGGAGTGGGCGCAGGCGCATTGACGGCTTTGGATAACCTGAGAAAAGACGGGAAACTTAATCCTGTTGATATAGCTTTTTCTACTGCCTTAATTGCAGGATTCACCGCATTGAACGCCCCGAGAGTAACAAAGTCTATGAGAGACAGGGCTACTGCTGACCTTACAAACGCTTTTTATGCCAGGATGAAGCAGGTGCATGGAATTAAAGACCCGGAAGCAAAAGCAGTTGCAAGAGGGCTGGCTGATTTTGCACAGCAGCAGGCAGACTTATCCAGAGGAAAAACCTTTACTGTCGGGGAAATGGAACGGGCTACTGCGGAAATTCTAAAGAAAGGGCAGATGTTTTATCAGCAGTTCGGGATAAATCAGAACATAACCGATATAATCAAGCCGGATGTAGTAAGGAAAGTTGGCGGGAGTTTAATGGTGCAACCGCCACAGCCGAGCATGCCGCAGACGACCATTCAACCTGTTATGCCGGCGATGCCGAAGCCTGCCCCGTTGGGATTGCCTACCGCAAGGACTGTCCCTGAACGGATAGCAAAACCCAATCTCCCGGGCCCAGAGCTTGAGCCGATACAGGTTGAGCCGACAGCACAAGAGATATTAAAACCTACGCTTCCAAGCCCAGAGCTTGAGCCGACACAGGTTGAGCCGACAGCACAAGAACAGGCAATAATCAAAGCACGGAAGCATATACTTGATAAGATAGAAAAAGTAAAAAGGGAATACGACAGGGATATAGGTAAAGACAGTATCAGGCAGTTGATGAAACGGACAGACCTTGCTTCGGTTGAGAGGTTTATTCCTTTAAACGAATTAAAACAAGACGGGTTATATCCTTTTGATTTTGCTGCCAGAGGGACAGGAACGCCTATTGACAAAATAGCGCAGGAAGCGTATGCTTTAACTGGAGAAGGGGAAGTAGGGATATTGCCGAGACCGCCTGAAGGCGCATATCCGGATGAATCACTTTTCCAGGAATTTTTGAGATATGGGAAAGACAGAAAAGAGGCAATAACCTATGCGCAACAAGAAGTAAAAATGCGATATGAAGAAGAATTATACCAACTCCAGCAGGAGTTAAGGAGCATAGATGGACAAACGGCAAGAGCTGCTGAACAGATACAGAGAACTGGTAACGAGGCAGGCAAAAGTCAGGCATATTCTTCAATACGAAAGGGAGCAACTGAAGAATACACTGAAGAAGAAATCAGAGCAGCCGCCGCAGAATTAACGCAGGAAGATATACAAGATACACAGGAAGCTATAGCGCAAGGTCTTGAAGTCCCGCCATTATTCCGCAAAGCCATAGAGTTTATAAGCCAGCAAGAAGCACAGAAACCTACCGAAGAAGCCCCCGCGCAGGAATTGCCGGAAAAGCCCGCAGAAATAAAACCTGTCGCTGAAATCAAAGCCGGTGATGAAGTTGTTGTTAATGGTATAGAACAACCTGTTAAAATACAAGACATCCGCACGGAAAAAGACCTGCAAGGAAACGCCTACACGGAATATCTTACCAAAGACGGATGGATAGACGAAAGCAGGATAAGCCGCAAGTTACCGCCTGTTACGAAGCCGGAGCCGTTGATTGAGGCAGGAGTTCCTAAAAATGTGTTTGGTCGTTCAATTTCAGAGTTTGAAGACAAAATAGTAAAAAAAGCAAAATTGCGAGGCTGGGAGGATATACCCAAAAGCGTAGAGACAATAGCGGAGCAAAAAGCATTGCAAGACATTGCTGATGATTTGGGATATAAAAAAACAGATAGGCGATATAGCCGTCCAGAAGAATGGTTGGCATTAGAGTTTGGGCTCAAAAGACATGACACGATAAATGCACTTGACAAGTTAAATAAACTTGTTGCATCCGCCGCTCCTACAAAACAACCTACCGCCGAGCAAGCCCTTGAGCAGATGAGAGAAGAGAGAAAAGCGGAGAGAGAAGTTCAGACCCTGCCGGATGAAAGGGATATGTTTCAAGCCAAGACGGAGGAAACTCCTGCAAAAGAGCCGTGGGAGATGACGCAGAAAGAATATATCGGGGAAAGTGCATATCTCATGACAGGAGCAAGGGAACACGAAACATTTATAAGAAACGCATTAAGAGAAGGCAAGCCCGTCCCTGCTGAAGTGTTGAAAGATTATCCGGAGTTGCAGAAGAAAGAGCCATGGGGATTAGCCATAAAACCTAAAGCCATAAGCATTGAAAGTTGGGATAACATCATAACACCAGATGAGCATAGCGGAGGCAAGGAAGTATGGGAATTGAAACAGTATGCCTTCCAAGCCAGATACGGTAGGGAGTTAGGAGGCAACACAGATAAAAACTTTAATAAAAGGTATCAGGAGGCGAAAGACATACATAAAGATATTATCAGACAAGCCCTCTCCGAAGGTAAGCCTGTCCCTGCCGAAGTATTGAAGGATTATCCGGATTTAATTAAACGTGAAACAGACCCTTCCAAAGTGCAGCGGATTAAGGATGAGATAGCCATAGGTGAAATGGCATTGAAATCAGGGAAAGGCGCTACTGGCAGAAAGTTGTCAAATGGTGAGTTATACGCAATACGCAGGTCAGTTGATAGAGACAAGCAGAAGATAGGATTACGGGAAACATTGCCGGGGTTTGGCGACCCTATGGCAATGGAAAAACAGAAACTTGAAGAAGCTCGTATTAGAATGGCGCAGATAAAACAACATGAAAAATCAATGCAGAAGCAAGTCGTAAAAACAGAAGAAATAGAATTGCCTCCTGCGCCGCCGATAGAACAGTCTACAATAGATGACGCAATAGTGGACGAGGGCAAGGATTTTCGTTGGTGGGAATATTTTGACCCGCAGACCGCAGAATACGAAGGGGATATACCCATAACGAGAAGGGAAGCTGAAATATTTTTAGATGCGCCAACAGCTATTTCGGTCCCTGGTAAAGGCAGGGCATCTACCAACTTCAGCATTTACCGCACCAAGCCGAGAGGAATTGATACTACCGGAGTTGAGGGGTATTATATTAAGAGAGGCAGTATAGATTTTTCTGCCGGAGCTGGCAGGCCTGGATTAAAAGCTGAAGAAGTTAATGACCTGAGAGGTTTATATGAAAACATCATTAAAGAACGCAGGGAAACGGAGTTCGGGAAGCAAGATAAGATACAAGTTGCCGGAAGAGAAGATAGGATTCAAAGGCAAGCCGGAAATACAAGCAGAATACGGGACAAAGAAGAAGTAACGGAAAGAGCGCCGTATGAAACAAAAGGTATTAGAGGTTACGGATTTGACATCCAACCTTTTACGCCTGGAACAAGAGAATCCTTATCCGCATATAACGAACCTACCAAGAAAAGCGTATCTATAAAAGAGCCTGTTGAACCTTTCTTTCAGCAACCTGCTGATAAATCCGAGTTGCAGGATATTGCACGCCTTGCAAAAGAAAAGCAACTCTCCCATAGGCAAGTCAATAATTTGCTGCATGTCTATACCGGCCGGAAGAAATTATCTGACCTGACAAGCGATGAAGCCCTTGCTTTCCTTGATATTATCAACGGGATAGTGGAGAAACGCAGCGGGAAACCGCCCACTATATCAAGAGGGAAGGATATAGCAACGGCTGATTTCTTTGAGAAAAGAAAGACCATAGAGAAACCCGGGCCTATTGCTTATATATTTTTTGAGCCGTGGCATGTGTTTAAGAAGTTGGGTATATGGGATGAAGTCGGGAAACCTTTATATGAGGCCGATTCACAGGCACGGGAAAATACTTCTGCTCAATTTTACAAGATACGGGATTGGCAGAGAGCCGTTTTCAAAGGATTGAAACGCAGAGAGAGAATTGAGGCGTCCCGCAGGATTTGGCAGATTGCAGACGGGACTATTTCTGCTGAAGAACTGACCAAGGCCAGGCCTATTGAAAAAGAGGTTGCAGAGAAATGGCGTATCCTTGCTGAGGAATACGCTGATAAGTTGGGCCTTCCTGTAGAACAAAGGCAGGAGCATTATGTATCGCATATTATTGAGGACCTGTTCCGTGATATTCTCAAGTCAAAACATCCTTTCCCTGAAGAGCTGGCATCTGTTATGCAGTTTATACACACAAAAGAAGTGTTTGACCCGTTCCTGCAGAAAAGGTTGGGATTTCCTATTGTGAAAGAGGATTTCTTCCTTTCAGCAAGCCGGTATATCATTGCCGCAGAAAAGAAACTTGCCTACGATGAGGCCCTTTCCAAGATTGAGCCTTACCGAAACAGGGCTGAAGGTAAGAGTGCTTTACCTGGCGAGGTTATTGATTACATTGATATTGTGGTAAATAGCGCTTTCCTGAGGCGGCCGCACCCGCAAGATAAGATTTTCAAGGCTGGCCTGGAGAAGGTTGCCGAGAAACTGCCGCCGAGAAAGGTCAAGTTATCTCCGGAGATAGCCGAAAAAGTCGGGCAAAGTATTCTTGAGGTCCCGAGAACTGTCGGCAGCAAACCTGCTACCACGATAATAAGCAAGGCAAAAGAACTCTCTTACATGTCCCTGATTGCAGGCAATATAAGAACAATGGTTGTGAACTTTACTCAGCCTATTTCTGCCCTTGCGAAACTGGAAGGGTTACCACATCAAACTATATCCGATATGACTTACGGGTATATGAAAGCAATACCACGCCTGCTACGGCCGTCTTACTGGGAAGCGTTTGAGAAAGCAGGGATACTGGAAGATGTAGAGGGCATCCTGGAAAATCCCGATGTGCATATTAAGTATAGGCTTGCCTTGAAAGATATGCTCTTCTGGAATATGAAAATTTCCGAATTTATGAACAGGGTATCTACCGCTTATGCTGAGGCAAGGAACAAGCAGCGTGTAGGTGATATTGATGAGCTTATAGAGATACGCCCGGACTTGAAGAAACAGGCTGAGTTTATAAGTAAAAACCTGTCCGATACGATAAACTTCAAGTATGGCTCGCTTTACAGGCCGCCCTGGACTTTGTCGCCTATGGGGCAGATGGCCTACTACTTGCAATCGTTTACCCTGAAGCACGCACAGCTGTTGTATGATATGGCGAAAGATTTAAAAGTAGAAAGCTTGCCGAAAGATTTTATCAATGACCCGGGCAAGACAATGAAAGACCTTACAACCAAACAAAGAGGGGCGCTGGTGAGATACCTTGTGCTGCTCTCATTGGTATCTTCATCGGCTCTGGCTGCGCTTGGAATGAAAAGAAAGTGGGAGTTGCTGGAAGTGAGCCCTTCCGAAGCTCCTGTATGGCGCTTATTTGTTGCGCTTGTTACGCAAGATATGGGAGAACTTGCACGAGTATCAAAGAGTTTTATTCCGCTCAGGGGAGCTGCCCGAAGGGTTAAGAGGATAGTTGAAGAAGGTCCAAAAGGAATACTGGGAACAGGGAAAACAAAGAAAAAAGAACAATGGGGGGAATTATGAAAAAGTTTATTGTTGTAGTTATAGGGATAATTTTTGCAGCAGGTATATCTTTTGCGCAGACCACGGGGCGGTTTTTCTTTCAGAAGAATGTTAATGCTAATCCTGCCACGGCAGTTACGGTTACTGATAAGAATGTAACGGGCATATTTGTTTATTCTCCGAACATCAATTATAAAATTGCTATCAATGGCACGACTTATACGCCCATGAAAAAAGGCGGTGCATTTAATTTTTCAGGGCTTAAGCTGGATACGATGACTTTGAAAATAATGGGCGAAGGAGAAACAGATACAGGTATTGTGCATGTTATTTACACAAAATAATGGAGGAAAAATGAAAAAGTTATGTGTGATTGTATTTGTATGTATTGCAACTATACTGATGGCGGGCATATTTCCGCCTGGAGGCGTAAGTAATTTTTCCGACCTGGACGATGCGCCTTCCTATACAGGCAATGGGGGAGAGGTTATCTCTATCAAAGATGATGCATCCGGGCTTTTGTCTAAACCTGTAACTGGGGATGCCGGGCTGATTGATATTACGAATAATGATACGGGTATCAGCATTACTCTTACAGGATTAAAAGATGTTATTGGCAAGACATACGGAGAACTGACAGATTATACAGCAATGTCAGGTTATTGGCTATATGAAGTTGTTGTTGATGATGACGGCAGTGATGAAACAGGTATTGGAACATATGCAAAGCCTTTTAAAACGATTGAAAAAGCTTTGAGCATAATACCAAAACGGTTTGACCTGAATGATGACGAGTTGTTTCATTTATCTGTAAATCCAGGAACTTATACTTACACCCCATATTACACAAGCGATACGGATTATAGTTTCGGAGGATTTTCTATTAAAGATTTTTACGGAACAGGAATATTCAATCTTTCTCTTGCAGATGGAGTGAACCTGCAATTAACAGGAACTTACAATGCCAGTATTACTGGAAATATTTTAAGTGTTAGTAATTGCAGAATTCCTGTTTTTATTAACGGGGCTTCAGTTGGAACGACAAAGCTATCTTTTGAAATGACTGATGTGGGGAATAATTACCATTGTGGTTTTATAACTGTGCGCAATAGCCATGTGAGATTATCAAATCTTACGCTGGAAAATAACAACTCTTACGCATCTGGCAAAACGGCTTATACTTACGATATGCAGGTTGCAGATGGTTCTACATTGGAAACTGTTGATGTGGTTTATACAGAGGGGAAAGAAGGGACAGTTACTTTTCGGACTGATAATACTTCTATTGTAGAAACTGACGGAAATTTAATAGGCGCAACGGCTCTTACACGGACTTACTCTACGAATGTGTTTGTTATTAAAGATGATTATGTTTACCCTTTAGTTAGAAATGGTTTCTGGCTTTATGACAATGATTCAGATGGCGAGGTAATGGCTCTTTCTCAAATTAAAAATCTGAATGATATGGGATTACCCCGGCAGGTTCTTTCAGCTTCCACATCTTCAGATACGGGCATATACCTTCTGGACGGTGCAAGAACGACTTTTTATGACCTTACTCTTTCTGGAGATTGCCAGGCGGAGACGGTTGTTTTTAATGACGGGAAAAGCCCGCAGGACGGGGATAGTTTGATTATCAGGGTTCTTGCCAGCGGCGATGCACGAACTATAAGTTTTCTTGAAAGCGGCGACGGGACTTTTAAGTATGGAGCGACTTTAACATCCTCTGATGTAACTGCTACAGAAACAGACAAAGTTGATTTGATAGGCTGCCAATGGTTTGACAAGCTGAAAAGGTGGTTGATAACTGCTATTTCAAAGGGGTTTTAATATGAGAAAACTATTACTTATCCTGCTGTTTACAGGGCTGCTTTTTGCAGATGAATACACATCGGT
>Ga0302245_1000948_pt1 | contig 21354 bp, 26 predicted proteins | sample AAG_UR_Thr_MG_FD_193512 | JGI IMG/M metagenome (GOLD analysis project Ga0302245, IMG submission 193512) | Enriched activated sludge microbial communities from anaerobic digester in WTTP, New Holstein, Wisconsin, United States - AAG_UR_Thr | ecosystem: Engineered > Bioreactor > Anaerobic >... | reverse complement strand
ATACGGCACATATTGCTATGACAAAAGCCAATTTTTTGGACAACACCACAATCAATGTAGTTGCTCGTGATGGTGAAACATTTACTCTGAAGACATATTTCCCATTTGCAGAATACGAGCAACAAGCGGCAGCCAACTTTTTAGCAACATCTTTTGAGAAGAATTTCTCAAATGACAAGTCAAGTATGGTATACTTCGTTTTTTGTGATGCACAGGCAAATGCAGGCTTTTCATTTTCCTACGCTGGTAGTGACAGAAGTGAAGAACGAGAACGTATTGGTGCAAAAATTCGTCAATTGCGTGAAAATAAAGGAATAGAGGCAAAGCAACTTGCTGCTTTGGCAGATATAGACGCAGCCAATCTAAGTCGGATAGAACAGGGCAAATATTCTGTTGGTCTTGATATTCTTTCAAGAATAGCAGATGTGCTTGGTGTTAAGGTAGATTTAGTATGATACATGTATGAAAATGAAAGACCTTGCACCTGACCAATATTTCAGCCGAGAAGTAGAATGTAATTATAAAGGAGAACGATATTCAATTCGGGATAACGGAGCGGTACTGCGTCATTCCCGTATAGGAAAACGTCTTCGTAAGTATGATAATCAATGGACTTTTGGGAAACCAAACAATAATGGGTATTTGCTAATATGTTCCGAGGGTATCCACAGAATAGTCGCAACGGCATTTAATGGTCAACCCCCAACCTCGCAACATGTTGTAGACCATATTGACACAAACCGTAAAAACAATCGTCCCGAAAATCTTCAATGGCTGACAAAACTGGAAAACATACTTAACAATCCCAGAACACGAGATAAAATAGAATTTCTTTGCGGTATAGAGAATTTTAAAAAAGACCCGTCAATACTGCGAAATCACGTAAATGAAGACCCAAATTTCGGCTGGATGAGAACTGTTACTCCAGAAGAAGCACAAAATGCTTTGCAGAATATAGATAATCTGAGAAAGAAAAATAGAGGCAACAATTCATCTAAAGGTGGTTCAATGGGAGAATGGGTATATGAACGTGATACAATTCAATACAATCAAGTTGCCGCAATACCAGAAATTCCTGAAGAAATTCAGGCGATAACATCAAATGCAACAATGCGAAACTGGCGAATCCCTTCTGAATTTCCTTGTTGTCCTAAGAAAAATACATACGAGTCAATTGCGGCATATGCTGAAAACCTTAAAATAGGTTCAGTATTCTGCCGAAATAATATTTATTCTTCTGTTGTAGTGCAGAGTGCAATATCAGACGCACAAGAAATATTTGTGATATCTGAATCATCAGAAGGCAGGAACGCCACCAAGCCTTGGGCACTTGTTGAAATAACTTATGAAAATGGTGTATTTGTACATACCAGTCTTGGAAATTTTTTCAGGAAGGAAGGTGCAGAAAAGCAATTTTGTCTTGCACAAGGTCTTGAATGGAATAATGGAGATTCCATAGATGATTACTGCTAAAATGGCACACACAAAATGAAAATTAGTGTGGGATCAGCCATGAAAAAAGCCTGAAGTTATTATAACCCTGTGTCAAATATTACATAGTCTCAATTAAAAAAGTCATTATTTATCTTCTTTCAGAGCAGGGGGTATCTACACCTCTTAATCGTTCACAAAGACCATGTTAACAACAGTATAGAATATTAGTAATTAAATTCTCAAGAAGACGTTTAATATTTCGAAGGTTACTCTTTTTTACAATCTTGCCATTTTTGAAATTCATGTACAAATTACGGTTGACTTCAATCATGATCCCGTACACATTCGGTTCTGTTTTATAAAACTTCTTGGGTATCACTTTGCCAGAATATGGATCGTTGATCCTTACATCATATCCTTTATTGGCAAAATATTCAAATGCATAGTCAACAATGTTTTGGGGAGTATGAAAATAATCTGTCCCGATACAAAAATCTGGTCTTGGCATTTCTTTATGTAAATCCCTGTTTAAAGGTTTATCAGGAAACGAATGACAATCAATGATTAAAACCTTCCCATTATTAGCGAGACTCTCATCAACCAATTTTTGAAGTTGTAGGTGATGTGGGTCATAGAAGTTGTTTTTAATTCTATCCCTGAGTTCAGGTGTTACTACCCTCATAAGCCTCCCATCATCAAAATGTGTGTAACACATCCCCATACCACACCTTGACATCACTTCTGCAGAATCATCAGCAAATCTTTCGACATCGCAGAGCACCCTTGAAAATGGTGCTATTATTTTTGGAAATGGTAAATCAAACAAATCATCCGTATACCAATCAGTAAGATGCATGATTTCATTAAATAATTGTCCCCTGTCGACAAGATAACCGTCCATACAGGGGACATAATCAGATGCGTGCGGAATATGTAAAATTATTTGAGAAGCCATTAGCATTGTAGTGAAAGGTGCATGTTTGGATATCAATGAAATTAAAACCTTGGGAATTGCTCAGTTCTTGTAAATGAATTTTATACAAAGTCACGATGCAACCACGTCCGACCATAATCAGGATTGATAAAACACTGTGAATGAATTATCACCGGGATAATTAACTTCCGCTTGATCCTTCGAGGTATTGATCATGACCAAGGAGTCTTCGCCAGCCACAAACTTCAATGCATGTGTCGGTGTCTCAATTACCGGGAATTTATCCCCGTGATGCCCTGCCATGTACTTGTAATTTGTCCATTTGTAGGCGTATTGATTGCCTTGATAACCTATCAGAAATGTCTTGGTTCTACCATATTCGATCTTGTTGCATGTAATGCGGACAGTGAAGTACTGCCCCTGCCATAAAACCGATATACACAGATTAAACGGTATTTCGCCCCACTGTATCCGCAGTCGGTCAGTGGTGTTCATGAGCAACAGGTTTCCGGCAATTTTCATTGGTCTTTCTGCGATTTTTGAATGTCTACTCTTACTTCCAACCATTCTGATATTTCCAACATTACGGTCTCTGGATCGTAAAATATCGCCCATTTTGTAAGCAGATAATCCTTGAAAGTTAAGTCCGGGTAGTCCAAGTACCCGTTTACATAATTTTGCCATGACCTTTCAATAATGGAGTAGGTCTGGTACTTCCTGTGCCTGAAATAATCGCCAAAGGTTTTGATTTCTTTAATGTTCCATTTTTCTTCCATAATGCAAAAAGTTTAAGTGTTACAGTCAATTAACTTTTCACATCAAGTGCAAACTGGAAAGTCGGCTTGTTTAACATTTTTGGCAGACTGCCCACATCGCTCTACCACCGTGGTGTTTTACTCGGTTGGTATTCCATTTAAGGAATTCTTGATGTACAACTAAGCAAATATAACTAATATCATTATAGTTAAGAAATTGTTTTGAATTGATTTATTTAATTTTCAAACTTACTGTAAAAGCAGGATTGAGGGGGGTGAACGATTGGCATAGATGCTTGTGCAAGAGTCTGGTATTTACGATTTTAGGTTTTAAATAACTTCATCGATATTCTTAATCCAAGTGAACATTAAATTTTGAAGTTATCCGGCATAGGACAAGGATCATCATTTTCTAATAAACTACTGGATTAAGTCCCTTATTAATATCATGTTATAAGAGGGACAAGAAAATAATTTGTTTATTCTTAAATCATTGTTAATTTTATTCATTTACTGGAGATTGTAATGTAATCGCTTTAAGGTTCTTCTAATTTGCATGTTAACAAATAGTCGGTTCTGGAAAAATCCATATATATATCGAAACAAGAAGTATCAGCAGCGATAAATTACTTCATAAGGTTTGAATCATCAAATCCAATGGCGTTAGGCTTATTTTGGTTATTCAAACACCTTAATTTTAACGCTTATGAAAAGCAATTTTATGATCGTTGGAAAGAAAATGTACCCTTAGTAATTTGGAAAGTTGCATCAATTTTTGATTCAACTGAAGAAGCAACGAAATGCCCTCTCATCTTGCCATTTTCCTTTAATAACAGGATTAAGAAGAACGATTTTTTTAATCCAGCCACTGCTTTAAATAACATCGCATCGAGACTTAGAGATACGATAGATAATTCATTAGTGGATTATTACATCGAGAAACGAGGAAACAGAAGCGATAACACGGAACATTACTTATTTAAGTTTAACTATATTAAACATATTGTTGATTTACTGAATAGCAAAAAAATTGAACTAAAACACTTTCTGATATGGATTTATAAGTTTTATAAAATTGAAATTGATTCCAACGAAGCACTCACATCTGAAGAGTTCTATCACATATTAAAAAAGAAGTTTTTATTTGAATTTAATATAACAGAGCAAGAAAAGAACTTATTTTTTTCAGAAGATTTGAAAACAATTGATTCTGCGGATGAAGTAATTACTGGGCGGTATGTAAGATCATTATTAGTATTTGACAGTACGGTAGTGTTTGAATTTAAATCAAAGCATGGACTCCTTTTTAGTAATTCCGATATTATTACAGTTGCATTAAACGAAACAAATCGATTAAAAATGTATAAAGAGAACAACCCATCAGCAGACTATTTAATTAAGAGCCTTGAAGTCAAGGGTCAGATTATTATCTATGGTGCTCCCGGTACAGGCAAAACATTCATGGTAAAACATGATATCGCTCCTGCTTATGACGAGGTGTTTACGGTACAATTTCATCCAAGTACAGGCTATGAAGATTTTATTGGTGGAATTTTCTTGGATAAGGATGGCAAAACATTTACCAATTATGGAATTTTGTTAAAAGCAGTCCAAAGAGCCAATGAACTTAGCGGCAAGGGGAAAGTATTACTTTTTATTGATGAGATCAACAGAGGCAATATTTCTAACATACTTGGCGAATCCATAATGGCGCTGGATAGGGAATATGAAGTTATGTTGATTGGCATAGCATTCGTGAAAGATAAGTACCTTCTGAAAATTCCAGAGAATCTTCACATCGTTGGTACAATGAATTCTTCAGATAAAAGTATTTCAATTGAAGATAAAGCCATCCTAAGAAGATTTCATAAAGTGCGTACATACGTAAATTATGAAATTTTGGAAAAATGTACTGATAGTTCTGCCATCAAAAATTTTAACGTTTCCGGATTTCTTAAAAAGTTGAATTATCGAATATTCCAAGAAATTAAGGACATTGACCTACAGATAGGTCATGCCTATTTTATGCCTGACCAAATTTTTGATAAGAAATCAGAAAAGTATATTTGGAATGAAGAAACATTTGTCACTGTCTTTAATAATTCAATTGTACCCTTAATTGAAGAATACACAATTGGCTCACCGGAGTTATACTCTAAGATTCTGGGGAGTGATTATTTCACCAGAATATATGATTATAATACACTGTTTGACGAGGTACTTACTAAGGTAATGGAATCGGTTTAGCATGATTGAGATTAACATTAATCAAGGGGAGTCAATTTCAATAACTGATGCGGAAGAGGAACGGTTTCTTCGTGAAATATGTGCTAATTATGACCTAAGTGTCGACAACTATAATACCGCAAATAAAACATTCGTCTTCCCATCAACTATTGTTGGTTACATACAATTTAGTGACAGGATAATTTACATAAATCCAAGATTTAAAGACTTTACCTTAACGGAGATTTTCATAATGAAGTTAATGACTTATGATCTTCAGAGTGAGAATCATTATTTGGAAAATTACAGGGATTTACTTAAATATAAGAACAACATCCCATTGCTCTCTCAATTGTATATAAAAGAACTTAAACGGGTTATAAAAATTGGCTTGCCACATGAATTTGTAAGATCAAAAATTGAAACCAATTGGTTTAAAGGCAAGGTAGATATTCCCAAAACGATTTTAAATTTAAAAAAGAAGAAATCCAATCCAGTACATGCAATTCATGAATCCCTGAGAAGTAATTTGTTGATTAACTATCTCTTTTATTTGGCATTAGCAAAAGTTGAAGAACACATTAACCGATTTGATTATTTGTACCTCTTTACTAATTTAACTGGAAAGTACAATTTTAAAATAAGTGATTTAAGCAAAGTTGAAGTAAAACGTAATTATGTGTATGCCAAAAAGTGCATCGAATACGCAAGAATGATCCTTAATGATCTAACCCCATTCAATTTTAGTGGTGGAAAAACCGGGGAGGCATTCTTAATTAATTTTGATCGATTGTTTGAGAATTTTATTGCAAAAGTTTTGGTTAAATCTGAATTAGGTTACCTATTTGAAAAACCCTCGGCTGAAGTTGTTTATGGTCAATATTTTTTGGGATCAAGTTTTTATCAGAAAGGAGTGCTACCTGATATTTGGTTCGGCAAATCAATAAATATTGATAAGATTGAATGCGCAGGAGTGATTGACGTAAAGAATAAGTATCCGGAAATCTTTTCAAATCCGGATATTTTTCAAATACTATATTACTGTGGAAAATTTAATTCCAAAAATGCGGTCTTGGTCTATCCACATATAAAGACACAACAAGCGATAAGAATGAAATTTACAGAAGAATCTGAAGTCACCCTTCACTCTGTTTTTTTTAATATTAAAACAATTGCTAACGGAAATTTTGATCAGGAAAGACTTCGATTCAGCACAGAGGTTGCATCACTGGTCACTTAAATCCTTATTCTAAGGCATTCAGGATGGATTTCCCAAGATGGTAAGCCATGCGTGGCGGTATCGCATTCCCAATAACTTTATATGCTTCAGTGATTTGATTTAAATCAAAAACAAAATCATCAGGGAAAGATTGTATTCGTGCAATTTCTCTGACAGTATATCTTCTGTCCTCTAATGGATGTAGGATACCACAGTTTTCTGGTTGTGCAGAAGCGGTTATAGTTCCACATATTTCATTTCTTCCAAATCTTCGATAAAAATTTGGTGATCGGTAAAATTTTATTTCATCTTTTATTCTTTTAAATCGTGGTGGTAATTCTTCGTATGGAATATCCTTCCATGATCCACCTTCAGGTATAAATTTAATCATGTGTTTTGCTTGAGGGGAAAACTCCCAATGTACTTGGTTTTTCGCACCATTAAGGTTCTTAATAATGCTACCAACAGTAAGAGCGCTAACGTCATCTTGAATGATTGGAGCAGGGAAATGATAATCCTTTTCAAGATCATTACGGATGCCGACTATTATCACCCGATATCGGTTCTGTGGCACTTCGTAATCGCTGGATAAAAGAAGACGGTGTTTTACTTTATAACCTAAAGTGTCATTAATACTTGTAAGTATATCTTCGATGTCATTGATCAGTTTGTTTCCTGTCTTGTTTTTAGTTGAGAGTAATCCCCTAACGTTTTCAAACAATATTGCCTTTGGCTTAAAATATTCAATAAATCTTAGTGTTTCAAAAAACAAATTTCCTCTATGGTCTTCGACACCTTTTCTATTGCCAGCCGATGAAAAAGGCTGACATGGGAAACCTGCAGTAATTAAATCAACTTGTTCTAATTCATCGAAAGATATATCTTCAATATTCTTTTCAATTATGTCACCAATATTATCTCTATAAACCTTACAGGCTGATGGATCATTGTCATTCGCCCATGCAGGAATAAGACCTGCATTAATAAGTCCCAAATCCAATCCACCGCATCCAGAAAAAAGTGATCCAAATTTCATTAATGATTCAAAATTAGAGTTACAAAGTTAATTTTAATTATCGTTTATTATTGACCGTAGCCTTCAGTTTAATTATTTCAGATTCGATTAAAGATACGCATCCATCTGTGTCCTTTAGAATATTCTTACCCCAAAATCGTAACACTGTCCAACCAAGTTCATTTAATCTATCATTTACCTTCTTATCACGAAAAATATTCTTTTCAATTTTATGTTTCCAAAACTCTTGGTTAGATTTAATATTCTCTTTTTCCGGATTCCAATCCTTTCCATGCCAAAATTCACTATCACAAAACACTGCCAGTTTTATCTTGGTAAATGCAAAATCAGGAGTACCTATTATCTTGCTGTAATTTCTTCTATACCTATATCCCTTCATCCATAGTTTAGTCGAAATCACTCTTTCAATTTTTGTGTTTTTGGACTTGACAGACCTCATAATTTTGCTGCGTTGCTCCTTTGATATTGATTCCATATAAGCGAATTCGGTTGTATTTTCGGGAATAAATATGGTTGTTTATCTTGTTATAATGCTATAAATATTTCATTTGCATTACCCTCATGTCTACTAACTCCTCCAATATGGTGCTAATTAGTATGGTTGTTGAAGAGGAAATTACTGACGTGAGAGTTTAATTAACCAATCCGTTTTTACCACTTGAATTGGTGGGAATTGTATCCCAGTATTTATTGCAATTACCTTAACTCGTCCACCATCCGGGTCTTCTACCAAAATGTAGTCAAAATCATCTTCTTTATCTTGATATTCAGGGACAAATCTGACAATATCGCCTTTCTTGAAAGTCTCCATTATGATCATATATTAAAGATAGCAAAGATAACCGTAACGGTTTTTCTGACATTACAAATTAAGATAAATATCACCAAGTTCCTCTGCCTTAATGCCAAGGTAGATTTTGGTGATTTTTGTGCTACTATGATTGAATATCTCACTTAGCAACAATAGGGACTTCTCTGAATAACCATTTTTAGACCATACATGCCTACCGAGAGTTTTTCGGAACGTATGTGTCGAAAACGAGTTTTTGGTGACGGGTAGGTCGTATCTTTTTGCAATATCTTTAAGTTGACGATTGATGAATTGAACACCCATCGCTTTTCGTTTGGTCTTATTTGCGAACAGCAATTCATTATCATCTGCGATACCCATCTTCAGATGCAACCTGTTAATGATTGTTATAAGTTCAGGGTTCAACCTGATCCGTCTGTTTTTTCTCGTTTTAACTTCAATGATTTCCAGTGTTTCCATGTTAAGGATATCTTTCCACCTTAATCTCAACAGATCACCTATCCGAAGACCCAGATATGTACCTGCCGCAAACAATAACTGGAACTTATAATTACCGTCTCGCTCCAGTTTCTGCAATAGAAGTTGGAATGTATCCCACGGGATGAATCCCGTTCTTGTTAACTGTCCCTTGAGTGCCATAACATTACCTGTGTTTATTTGAAGATTTTATTCGTGGTATTATTTCGAAGTTTTTAACCGATGTGATTAGGACTCCCGCCTCATTTGCTTCGCCATCGGCTGATGGAAAGAGATATGAGCCATCATCAAGAAATATTATAATGCATTTGTAATTCCAACCCAATGCATGCATTTCTGAGTTAGTTAAATATCTGACACTATTAATGGTCTTACCTTTCAAACAGGTAGCACATGTCTTTTCCAAGTTGTGGATTATGGATTCTTCGTTAGATTGTTCACTTCTTTGGTTGCTTTTATTATCTGTGTCTTCCATATTCAAATTACATTTTGTTGTTTTCAGGTAGTGTCATTTATGTGATCCGGCAGTTTTAAGTGATACCATTAGGTAAACAAATTCTTAGATTATTTCACTAATATATTGATTGAGTGTCTATTGGTAAGTTTCACTAAGTGCAAAAGTGAGCCTTGGTGAAATATGGTTATTATTGTTTTGGCTGTTGATATCCATCGTTCATAAATTAGTTGAGCACGTAGGGATAAATTTTGAACCGATTATTAAAATTCGGCACTTTCACAATTATTGCATTTATTGGCACATTCTGCTCATCCACCTCCATTATGATAAAGTACCATTCAAAAAATTGAGTGTCTGTTATATACACTTCGTGACGGAACTTCTTTGTTGATTTCATGCACAAACCTTTGTGCGAAGATAATAAAAGTTTACAATCATGACCAAACATTTGTGCACAATAACGTATCTTTAATCAAAATTTTTTGTGATGTCGTCAACGAAATCTCCAAGACCAAAAATTATTGCTCCGCAGCATCAACCACTGATGAACGAGATCGGAAACAGGATCAAGACACTCAGGCTTGAAAAAGAAAAAGGATTGATTGAGATGGCAAATGAAATAGGAATCAGCAGAAATGAATATAGCCATTTGGAGCAGGGTAAGATTTATTTCAAATTTTCAACCCTGCTGCGCATTCTGGATTACTATGAAATTTCTTTCACTGACTTCATAAAAGGCTTGTAAATGTTTTCAAACACGACCAGAAATTTGTAAATTATGGTCAGTCACACGCCTGCGGGGGACACAACCAGATAAAAACATCAGCCATTTCGCTATAATTGAGCCATTTAAGCATTGAATGGCATCAAATGCTACCCCCTTTCCTCATCGTTTCAGGAACAATAAACCCGCATTTCAGTACATAACAATACATTATCCTGAATTTATCGTACAGCAAAATCTACCTTAAAATGTATTTATATAAAATACGAAGCCAATGTCCAAGAAGAAGATTCCGGAACACCATGAGAAGAGGTTTATTGAACTGAGCCTGTTTATAAGAAACTATCGTATCAATGAAAGGTTGAGCATGTCTGATTTTAGTAGGCTCACCGATACACATATCAATACCATTCAGCGATTTGAGAAAGGGAATAAGAACATCACCCTGCTTACGCTTTTTGATTTCATTGATGCAATGGATATTTCTTTATCAGAATTCTTCCAGTCGGTTGAGTGAAAATTGGTTAATAAAACATTACTGATGTATCTTGTTATCTGATTGTTATTTGATAAATTTCGACCTATTCATAAAACCATTAATTATGGAATCAGGTCGAATACAGAATCTAAGTACTGATTATAACTACTCGACAATCCCAACTAAAATCCTGAATGATAATAAATTATCAGCATCAGCCAAGGGTATTTTAGCATTTCTCTTGTCCCTGCCGTCAAATCACAATATCAATAAAAAAGACCTGCCTAAGCATTTCAAAGAAGGGTATTATGCATTAAATCAGGCATTTGAAGAACTTGTAAAACACAGGATTGTCCACAAAGTTGAAGTCCGGGATAAGAAAGGGCATTTCAAAGGATTTGAATATGTGGTTCATGAGTTCCCAAAGAAAAGATTTGGCGACCAGAAAAAGACATTACCGAGTCGCAATTATCGCAAATCGGATATTCTTAATCCGGATGTAGTCTTAATCAACAAATTCTTTAACGAAGACTGTCTGAACACCATGAGCAAAATTCCGGATAATTATGTTGATTTGGTTCTTACATCTCCCCCATATGATCAAATACGGGCATATAACGGAAACAGCAAATTTGAGTTTGAAAAAATTGCAGTTGAACTAACACGTGTTTTAAAAACTGGCGGTGTAATTGTGTGGATCGTTGGGGATGGAATGTACAAGGGGAGCGAAACTGGCACATCCTTCAAACAAGCCTTGTTTTTCAAAGAGTATTGCGGACTCAGGCTTCATGATACGATGATCTTCGAAAAAAACACCACCACATGTCCGGCAAAGCCTGATGGCATACGGTATACCCAGTGTTTTGAGTATATGTTTGTTTTTAGCAAAGGGGGCAAGCCAAAAACCATTAACCTTATTGCTGACAAGAAAAACAGGTGGTCAGGCACAACCAATTTCGGGCAAAAAACTGACCGGGACGAAAACGACATGCTTGTTCCGGTGAAGAAATTCAAACCAATTCCGGATTTTTCACCACGAACAAACATTTGGAAATATATTACCGGAAATGGATACTCAACAGAAGATAAATTTGCCCACCAACATCCAGCAATATTCCCGGAACAACTTGCAAATGACCATATTTTAACATGGACAAATGAAGGGGATATTGTTTATGACTGTTTTGCAGGTTCGGGAACTGTGCTGAAGATGGCAAAACAACATGACCGGAGATATATAGGAAGTGAAATTGTAAAGGAGTACTTTGATTTAATTGATATAAGGTTAAACAAGAATTCTCGCCCAAATAAATCATGACGTTGATTACCGAACCATCGATTAATCGGCTTTAATAAAAATAACTAACTTTAAACTTTCACAATCAATTGGTTAATGCCCAGATACCTCACAAAATCACGTTTCAAACTGGGACTTGATTGCCCGGCAAAACTATTCTACACCGGGAAACAGCAGTATCCTGACACATCTGAAGACGATGCCTTTTTGGAAGCACTGGCTGAAGGCGGATATCAGGTCGGAGCACTGGCAAAATGTTATTACCCGGACGGCATTGAGGTTTCTGACCGGGATTATGAGAAATCGTTGCAGCGAACAGATGAATTGCTTGCACGTGAGGTTGTGACAGTTTTTGAGGGTGCATTCCGGTATAAAAACCTCTTCATCAGGGCAGATATTATTGAAAAGAAAGGGAATAACATTAACCTGCTGGAAGTTAAATCCAAATCATTTGGCGGCTCTGATCATAACAATATGCTTTCAAAAAAGGGATTTATTGACTCCGGGTGGCGGGATTATGTATACGATGTGGCATTCCAGAAGTATGTCATCACCCAAGCATATCCTGAATATAATGTTCATGCCTACCTCATGCTTGCAGATAAGAACTCTGTATCCACAGTCGATGGGTTGAACCAAAAATTCCAGTTGAAGACAGTTGAAAATGAAAGGACGATTGTGGAGATCACCGGGGATGTAACACCGGAAGCACTTGGAGAGGAAGTCCTGATCCGTGTATGTGTCGATGATCTTATCGATATGATCTTCAATGGGACAGATACCCCTGATCAGCCTGAAAGAAGTTTTGTTGCCAATGTCCATTATCTGGCAGATATGTATGAAAGGGATGAAAAGATTTTTGTCCCTATTCATAAGGACTGCAAAATCTGTGAGTTTCAAGCCACCCATAAACAGGAACAAGATGGGAAACTGTCAGGTTTTAAAGAGTGCTGGAAACATCAGTTGGGTTGGGATGATGAAACATTCGAATTGCCAAGGATACTGGATGTTTGGGATTACCGCAAGAAACAGGACTTGATGGATTCCGGCATCTACCTGATGCGTGACATGGAAGAAGATCATATCGGAGATACTAATCCGTCATCTGATGGAAGGTTGACAAGAACAGAGAGGCAGTGGATGCAGGTAAGAAAGATGGTTGATAATGATCCGACACCATATATTAATATAGAAAATCTGTCACGTGAATTTGAATCATTCACATACCCGCTTCATTTCATCGATTTCGAGACCTCTATGGTTGCGATCCCGTTCTTCCGGGGAAGAAGACCTTATGAACAGATAGCATTTCAATTTTCCCACCATGTTGTCTATCCTGATTTAACCATTGAACACAAGGGGCAGTACTTGTGTGAAGAAAAAGGCATGTTCCCTAACTTTGAATTCGTAAGAACGTTGAAGGATGAACTTGAAAATGACAAAGGAACGATCTTCAGGTATGCCGCACATGAAAATACTGTCCTGAACCAGATCAAGGTACAGTTGGGAGAAGCGTCATATGAAGAAGTACCGGACAAGGATGGTTTAATAGAGTTCATTAAAACAATCACTCATAGTGATAACCATGCAGGTGCAAGGGACATGGTTGATCTATTGAAACTCGTGAAGTGGTATTGTTATCACCCCCGGATGGGCGGCTCAAACTCTTTGAAATATGTACTTCCGGCAGTGTTGATGTCTTCAGGGTATCTTCAGCAGAAGTATTCAGAACCAATTTATGGCAAAACCTCTCTGATCAGGAGTCTGAATTATGATGATGGTTGGGTGTGGCTGAGGAAGGATGCAAGCGGGGCAATAATCAATCCCTACCAGTTGCTGCCACCATTGTTTGAAGGGATTGACGATGACCAGATCGAACAATTCCTCATGAAAAGCAATATTCAGGAAGGCGGTGCTGCCATGACCGCTTATGCCAGAATGCAGTTCACACAAATGTCCAGAACAGAATTTGATGCAATCTCCGGAGGGTTATTGAAGTATTGCGAACTTGATACGCTTGCAATGGTGTTCCTTTGGGAATATTGGAACAATATGATCAACGACTGACCATTATTTTTATGTTCATCGGTAAAATCTGACGTTCAAGTGTCAATTTTTTCGATTCCAGATGGCATTTTTTAGCCGTTTCAGGAAAATTACCATCAACATTTTTCTGCTGTTCGTCAATACTTCGAATATTTACACTAAACAGTCGAAATTTCCAAATACTTAAATATCAATATTGTGACCCATTTTTATTTAAAAATGGTCGATATTTTTACAATTCTTAAATAAAAATAGATTTTAGTGTAAATTTTAAATCGGTGGTGTAAAAACCCTTGCAATCTGCCACTTACAGTGTTATCTTTACAACATCAGACACACTGCCTGATTCACAACAGGAACGGCTCTGATAAGTAACCAGCCGGTTACAAAAATTAACCACTAAACACACACAACGGAAATGGAGCATTGCCACATGGTATTGCTTGACGTTTTGTTGAACAGTATGGTTAAATGGATATGGTTGATTAAAGTAAAATTATTAAACATTAAATATTTAAAAACTATGAAGAAATTAATTGGTAATGAATTCGAATTGCGAGAAGACGCAATGAAAATGCTTGAAATGGTGGAGTCAGAATTTGGCGGCATCGGGCAATGTGAAAGAGGCAGCGATGAAATCTGGGCAGTCACTGGCTGCAATGGATTTGAAACTGTCTCACTTTCTTATGATGAGCAAAGAGAAATCTATGTTCTTAATGTAACTAATTGCTTCTGGAGTAGAGGTGAAGAAATCTTAGAATTTATCAAAGAAAATAGAAAGTATGTCCTATGAAATATCAATATAAAAAAATAACTCCAGCGAAAATGAAAAAACATGTAAAGGATTTTCTCAGGTATATAGAGAAAGAGACATCAGTAACATTTGAATTATCAACTGTTTCACCTACTCAGACATTTCGTAATTGTAAAAACCAACCTGTACATATTAATGTGCTTGGAATCAATGAAGGCACATTAGGTCTGGCTGTAATCTCATGTGGATGTAAAAGGTGCAAACAAATAATTGGCGTTGAGATTTTGTATGGTATTAACGGGAACGAATTTTCTGATGCACTTAATGTTAAGAATCAGATAGAAATGGCTGTTCCGACACTGCCCGTTGAACTTAGAAATGTTACAGAGGATGAGTGCACTTAACTACTGCAAATGTGGTTCATTATTACCCTTAGCAGGTATTTGAATTCAGGTTTGAATAAGCAATAATAAAAACAATTTCTAATCATGAAAAAGGTAAATAATATTAACGAAAAGGCAGACTTAATTAAAAAAGTATCCCGCCTGTATCTTTCAAAAAAGGAAGAAAGGCTTTTCCAGAAAATCCAAGAAAAAGGATTTAAGGAATGGAATGATCACGACATTGAGTTTTTGAACTTATTGTATGATTTACATCACCTTCCAGTATTGAGCATTGGTGGTTGTGATTTATATTCTTATGCTCAAGAGATTCAAATCAGGAAAGAGTCAGAAGATAAGAGGGCAAATGCCATGATAAGATTGGAGCAAGAGCCATACTCACTTTGGTTTAAGGATGTTAGAAATTATCATAAAAAATACGAATTATGAATCCATGTCTGAACAGGCAACAAAAACGGAAATTCATTCATGACCACAGGAAGAATGAATGGAAAATAAAGGATTGGCAGAAAATGTCCTATCTCAAGACAGAACCGGATGGCGCAAATAAGTCGAAAACTGTTTACATCTATAGCAATGATATCTATCTATGTGTTGTCAAGGAATATAAGGATATCATTCACCTTTCAATTAAAAGGCATGATCTTGCCCCGGTTCATAATTGGCAACACCTGCAGCAAATAAAAAATGACATCTGTGGAGAGGAACGGGAAGGTGTTGAATTATACCCGGCAATGGGGAGAATAGTTGATACAGCAAATCTATATCATCTTTGGGTACTCAGGAAAGGCAGGATTGATCTTGGTTTCAAGGAAAGAGCCGTCCTGCAAAATAATATTTCAAGCAGACCAAAATCATCTTGTGATTTGCGTTCATCATAATCTTTTTGGTGTTTATAGGTAGACAAGTGACAAGGAGAAAATCGAATTTCAACAATATTAGTGACAGTGACAGTCAGCATTTATTACGTTTAAATCCACTGTCACTGTTTCAATCCCTGTTTAAAACTCACTTTTATCTTGTCTACTTGTCTACCCCCCCTAAAAAAAAAAGATAAAGAATATGATGCAAAAAATGGCTTTTGCTTTTTTTTCAAGTATTTAATTTCAGAAGGGGGCAATTTGTTCCCGAAAAAATAACATGTATTTAAATCTTATTAAAAATGAAAAAGATGAAAAAACAACAAGTTGTAAAAATGAACCTCTCTTTGGAACGTGAATTCTTTGAACTTCTCCAAGAGAATGCAAGAAAAGACTATGTGCGTGTTGCAACATGGGTCAAGCAATATCTGATGAAGAACCTGCTTGAAAAAAATAACGATGATTCTAAATGTTTAACTCAAAATGGAAATAGAATGGGAATTTGACACAGATGTTAAAACAGATGGGAACATAAATGTTCCGGCAGAAAATAACACAACGATTGACCCCAATGAGTTTGGTTTGTCAATCATACCAGTAGCAATAAGTAAAAAACCTGTTATCAAGTCTTGGTCGGAATACCAGAGCACAGTCGCCCCGATTGCACTCTGGCATCCACACTACGTTAACCAAGGCACGGTTGGAATAATAGCGGGGAGAATAAGCGGTAATCTTGAATGCATCGATTTCGATATCAAGAACGATCCAACCGGTACAATTATCACGAATTATATCAAACTTATCCCCCCTGACCTGCTTAATAAATTGGTTATCCAATCAACACCAAGTGGTGGTCGACACATTATCTATAGATGCCCGGAGGCAACAATAGATAAGAATCTCAAACTGGCTCTTCACTCAGACAAGTCGGTCATCATCGAGACCCGTGGTGAAGGTGGCTACTTCTGCACAAGCAAAGTCAACAACAAGATTATGCAAGGGGTGTTTGACCTTGAAAAACTTAATATTGAAATCCCGGAAATCACGGTTGAAGAAAGGAATTTTCTTCTGGACACAGCCAGAAGCCTGACCAGATATTTCCCAACGGGTGGTACATCAAAGAACGGTGAACCATTTTCTTACAGTGACCCTGCCATAAATATGTTCAATAATAAATACCCGATTGTTGAATTATTTGAAAAGCACGGCTGGTCAGTTGTAAAGGAAGACAACCAGAAAGTTTACCTTCTCAGGGACGGTTCTTCAGCAGTACATTCAGGTTATTATTTCAAAGACAGCAAAACCTTCTTTTGTTTCAGCACTTCTACGGAATTTCAACCGGGCAAACCTTACAACCATTTTCAGGTTTTGCAGGTGCTGGAAGGAAAGAATGATTACCGCACCACGGTAAGATTACTGAAGGATTATGGATATGAAGTTAAAACAAAGCCTGATAAGATTACTTCAGATGATATTGCAGAATATCTTAACTCCAAAGGTGTCAGGTACGATACGTTTATCCAAGACCTGACCTTCAACGGGAAGATAATCGAGGAACTGGATTATAATACACTGTACATCGATCTGAAGAAGCATTTCGACAAGGAGATTCCGAGAACAAGATTCGAAGAAACCATCAAATCCAACTATATCACAAAAATCAACCCAATTCTTGATTTCATTGAATCAAATAAGGACAGGCATCCTGTTGGTATGTTTGAAAAATGGTTGGATTGTATTGTTCTGAAGAATAAAAATATTGACAAGAGAATTGTTGTCAAATATTTGACGAAATGGTATGTTGGACTGATTGCACAGGCACTGGGTTGCGTTTTCTCAAACGAATACTTCCTATGCCTGATCTCAATCGAACAAGGTATCGGGAAGACGAGTTTCCTGCGTAACCATGTCCTGCCTAAAGAACTTCATGCTTATCGCAAAGAACGTTCCTTGTCAAATGACGATGATTTTAAGGTAATTATGTCTCAGGCTTTACTGATTATTGATGACGAAATGGATAGTAGAACATACGAATTGGACAAGACCTTTAAAAGTATTTTAAGTGACAATGAAATCACGTTGCGCAGAAAATATGACCGAAGAATATCAACAATAAGGAGAAGATGCAGTTTTGCCGGTAGCGGGAACAATCTGTTTGTAGTAAGGGAGATCAATAACCGAAGGATTATTCCCATAGAAATTGAAAAGTTTTATTATGATAGGTTGGCTGCCATTGATTTAACGGATTTATTCATGGAAGCCTATAATCTGTACGTAAATGGATACCAATACTCATTTCAACAGGATAGTAAACCAGAACTTTACCATCTTTTTGCAGATTATATTCAATACTCAGATGTTGATCTGATCTTTGATGAGTATGTTCTGAAGCCGGAAACAGTCGGTGATACGTTTACAATCACTAATATGGACTTGATGAAGGCACTGTCTGACAAATTCCCTAACTCCAGTAAACGGATCAACCTACCGGTGATAGGAAAAATCATGGCAGAGAATGGCTTTGATGCGATAAGAAAAGGGAGGAAGCGTGTAACCTGCTATTATATAAGCAAATCCAGTCGAATTGTACAGTCCATTGGAGATGATACACAATCTTGGCGATTGAATTATGGTGACATTATGGGATAAAGATATTGGTGGTGGTTGAAATAAATATATTAATGGTTATGAAAACTTTAAGCCAGTTATTGACAGAAATAAAGGATGTATGTAATCCGCACCCGGTAATGCAAGAACGAATTCTCACATTAAAGGAAGCAGGATATGATACCATACACTACGTATACGTAAAGCGAAATACAGGACTGTATTCTGCAACACATCTGATCAAGAAACAGATATACCGTATTCAAATTGGATATACGGAACTGCAAAAAGGTTACCCTGCTGCATGGTGCATTGACGTATTGAGCATAGATGTTGTAGATGAAGTGGAATTACCTTTTTAAAATTTAATAACTAATAAAAACAATAAATAATCATGACAGAACAGGAAGAAAATATAAAACGGGATAATTTCTTTAACTACCTTGATGAATTCATAGAAAAACAGGAGAAATCTGAACTTATAAATCTGACACAGATTCATAGTGACTATGGTAGTCCAAGGTATAAATCACCAAGACGTATACTCCATTATGCCAGAGGTAAGGCAATGATTCAATTCGAAATAGAACGTAATGATATGTGCGTTGAAAAGGTGATTAGATATGATGGAAACAAAGTTTATGGCAATTTTAAACTGGCTATGGAATATCTGAAATCAATCGATGTATATAACGAATACTTTTTAATCGATTTTTTGATGAAATCCGAACCAGATATCATGAATAAATTTATGAAATTAAAGATTTGATGAGGTTTAGCATAGCATTAAAGCGTATATGTTGTCAGAAGGAATATTGCACTAATAAATATGCTCCAAAAAACCCATTCAAAAAAGTCTCAGCGCAATCCACATTACGTTTCAATTTAGGGTCACCAATAGACCAGCATTGTAGCAGTGTGGATTTATCACCCACCAGAAAATCGATAATATCTTCCCGCATAGATTCTTTTTCGGCATAATGGTAGTGTTCAACAAACCGGGATAGAACAAAATTAAGCCAGTACCTAATTTTGAGGAATATTATAGCAAATTAGAGCAAAATTCCTTACATTCGGTTCTTCTAAACTTTAAGTTTTATTAAACCTATGCTTCTTAAAGAACTCCTGAAAGCCAAGGGTCTCAAGCAAAAATGGCTTGCTGATAAAATTGGGGTGACTGAAGTGACGGTATCCAGTTGGTGTTCGGGCAAAAGCATCCCTAAGAAAGCGCATCTGAACAAGATCAGTGAAATTCTTGATGTTCCGGTAAAGAACCTTATCCATCACTGATGAAGACCAAATCGAAATACATACTGTCTTTTACTGCTGCTTCATTACGGTTACAGGAAATGGTTAAAGTCGCAACAACTGCAAATGTGGATGATATAACCGATCTTGCTACTGTCAAAGAAAGTGGTGCTGTTTTTAATACCGGTAAAAAAAGAACAACTGACCGGGAATTTCGTGAAATCAGACAAAGACTTGAAAAATTGTCCCCAGAGCAACATGATATACTGATCAGGGGAGACCTTAACTCCCAAAAGCAGATCGCATTTCTTGCCGTATGCAAACATTATGCTTTTATCCGTGACTTTACTATAGAGGTTATCCGTGATAAGGTGCTGGTGTTTGATTACCAGTTGAACGAATCCGACTATAATTCATTTATTAACAGCAAAATATTATTGCATCCTGAACTCGAAGAATTCTCTGAATCTACACGAAAGAAAGCGAAACAGGTGATGTTCCGAATTCTGGAACAGGCTGGTATAATCAATAATCCAGTTGACAAAATGATTCAACCACAAATACTTCACCAAGACGTTATAAATGCAATTGTCCGGGACGACCCTGCATGGCTTAAAATATTCATGATGCCCGATCAAGACATCAAACAACTAAGAAATTGATATGGAAGATATTGTTCATAAGTTCGAGCACCTTTACCGGGTCATAAGCAATCCGGAGTTCCTGCGAATGGAATCACTTGGTGGTGAAATCCCATTCTTTATTGCAGCATATGACCCGAAGCAACATGTAGATGTGGATAGAGCGATCCGTAATCTTCAGAAGAAACTCGAAGTCAATGGTATCCCCGTTCTGGAAATTAATCTTTATGACATCGCATTAGCATTGCTGAGTGCTGAACTTGGCGAGGGTGAAATATTCGAACTTGAAAAGACCATGGATAAGAGGGAATTTAAAGAAGCACTTCAATCCATATTGGACATGAATGAAGTTCTCGTCCCCAAGATCAAAAGCCTGATAGACAATAGTTCTGCCAAGGTTTATTTCATTACTGGAATTGGTCTGGTATTTCCATTTATACGAAGCCACAATGTTTTGAACAATCTTCAAAACGTTGCAAAGAAAGCACCGACTGTGGCATTTTTTGCTGGTGATTATAATGGCTATTCACTGGAACTCTTTGGTCTGATGAAAGACGATAATTATTACCGTGCATTCAACATAGCAAACTATAAATTAAAGAAATGATTCTCAAGGATTTCTTCGTTAAAGACATTAACCGTACTATTGAAACGGTTATTAAAGCAGATGACCAAGACCACGTACTGGATGAGGTGGTAGAATATGTCGTCACTAATGAAGTATCAAAGAAAATTAGCGACTTCTTCTCCGCTTACAATGATTATCGTGTTGCAAATGGTGTCTGGATTTCTGGCTTCTTCGGTTCTGGCAAATCACACCTACTGAAGATATTATCGTATGTATTGGAAAACAAGGAGTTTAACGGTTACAGGCTTGGCGAACTGTTTGCTGAAAAGATTGAGACCGACAAAATACTCAAGGCTGATATACTTAGTGCCACACGTATCC
>Ga0302245_1000946_pt1 | contig 21373 bp, 14 predicted proteins | sample AAG_UR_Thr_MG_FD_193512 | JGI IMG/M metagenome (GOLD analysis project Ga0302245, IMG submission 193512) | Enriched activated sludge microbial communities from anaerobic digester in WTTP, New Holstein, Wisconsin, United States - AAG_UR_Thr | ecosystem: Engineered > Bioreactor > Anaerobic >... | reverse complement strand
TCGTATCTTTCAGGCACTTCGGACTGGCTGGAGAAGGAGGAGAGCAAGGTGTGGAACTGGATGAACATCTAATCCCGGTCTTCTTTCATCCTGAGAGCGTCGTTGGCATCGTCGCCGGCTTTATAATGCGTTCCTCCTGAAAAGAGGATGGGATAAAGAGATAAAAACTTAATGCGTTTGTAGTAGCCGTTAACACATTTCATACACATATGGACGACATATCAATACTTATAACGGGACAGGCGGGTCAGGGAATACAGACTGTGGAAACTCTTCTCTCAGACATATTCCTTGGGCAGGGTTATCACGTATTTGCAACCAAGGAGTATATGAGCAGGGTCAGGGGAGGTTCGAATTCAACCGGCCTGAGGGTTTCATCCCGGCCCGTGCGAGCCTGCACGGACAGGATAGACATACTGCTGGCCCTTGACAGGGAGATCCTGAAAAGGATCTCGGACAGGATATCGGCTTCAACCCTTGTCATCGGGGAGACCGGGCAATGCCGCAGCGGTATCATGGAAAACGTTGACTTCCGGGCTATTGCCTCAAAGATAGGCAATCCGGTTTTTTCAAACGTGGTGGCCACCGGTGTCATCCTTTCTCTCCTGGAAATAGATCCCGCAGTCCCTTCCCGCCACATGGAGAGCGTATTCGGCAGGAAGGGAGCCGATATTGTCGGAAAGAATCTCAAAGCCCTTGAGGAAGGATACCGTGAGGGAGCTGGTATAAAAGGCAGGGTATCTCCTCCGGTTCCTGACAGGCCTGACGGGAAAAGAAAAGGGATACTGGTCAACGGGTCTCAGGCTATAGGCATGGGGGCGATTGCGGGAGGATGCAATTTTATATCCGCTTATCCCATGTCTCCTTCAACGGGGGTATTCACATACCTTGCCGGGAAGGGCCGGGAAGAATCTATCGTGACGGAACAGGCGGAAGACGAGATATCTGCCATAAACATGGTCCTGGGGGCTTCTTACGCGGGAGCAAGGGCGATGGCCAATACCTCCGGAGGAGGTTTTGCCCTCATGGAAGAAGGCGTGAGCCTTGCCGGAATGGCGGAGATACCAGTTGTTATTCATATAGCCCAGAGGCCAGGTCCGGCAACAGGCTTGCCAACCAGGACGGAACAGGGGGATCTCAACCTTGCCCTTTATTCGGGACATGGAGAATTTCCAAGGGTTATCCTTGCGCCAGGCACCATAGAGGAGGGCATATCACTTTCAAAGCGGGCTTTTGACCTTGCATCCTCTTACCAGTCTCCGGTTTTCATACTCACCGACCAATATTATCTTGATTCTTACTATGATATTGCCTCTCTCCCCGTCATTGAAAAGAAGGCTTACGGGGAAGGTGTTGTCAGGACAAAAAAGGGTTACAAGAGATATCTTCTGACTGAAAACGGCATATCCCCAAGGGGTATTCCCGGTTACGGGGAGGGACTCGTCAGGATTGACAGCGACGAGCACGATGAAGACGGCTTCATAACCGAGGATATGGATACCAGAAAAAGGATGGTTGAAAAGAGGTGGAAGAAGCTCGATACCATGAAAAAAGAGGCCCCGGAGCCCGGCTTCTTCGGTGACAGGGAGTACAGGATATTGCTGGTTGGATGGGGCTCTACATACCATATCATAAGAGAGGCGATGGAAAGAACCGGGATCGGGGGCTTGGGTTTTCTCCATTTCAGCCAGCTTTACCCTCTTGGCGGAGATGTAATAAAGTACCTTGAAAGGGCAGAAAAGGTCATAGGTATAGAGAATAACCTTACCGGACAATTTGCCGATCTTATTGCCAGGGAGACCGGGTTCATGATCGGGAGGCGTATTACAAAATATAACGGGCTTCCCTTTTCGGTCGAGGAAATGAAGGAACTTCTTCTAAAGGAAATCAAATGAATAAAGAGACCCCCCGCAGTGATACCGCATGGTGTCCGGGTTGCGGAAATTTCGCAATTCTTGAAACGATGGAGAGAGTTATAAGGGAGATTGGCCTGGATCCTTCCAGCCTTGTTTTTGTTTCCGGGATAGGCCAGGCGGCAAAACTTCCCCAGTATCTTGAAGTGAATTATTTCAACGGACTTCACGGCAGGGCGCTTCCTGCAGCAGTCGGGATAAAGCTTGCAAATCCAGGCCTGACCGTTATTGCAGAAAGCGGGGACGGGTGCACTTACGGAGAAGGCGGCAACCATTTCATCCATACCATCAGGAGGAATACTGATTTGACCCTGGTTGTTCACAATAACATGGTATACGGCCTGACAAAGGGGCAGGCTTCCCCGACCAGCCCAAGGGGTTTCAGAAATCCACTCCAGCCTGACGGTGTAGATATGGAGCCTTTCAACCCTTTAAGCACCGCCATTGCCCTTGACGTTTCTTTTGCGGCCCGGGTTTTTTCCGGAGACCGGGACATGTCGGCTGAAATCATAAAGAAGGCAGTGCTTCACAGGGGATTTTCCCTTGTTGACATCCTTCAGCCATGTGTTACATTCAACAGGATAAATACTTACAGGTGGTTCCGGGAGCATACCTTCTACCTGGGAGAGGATTACGATCCGTATGACAGGGAGAAGGCCTTCATGGCTTCCATAGAAAACGAAAAGCTGCCTCTCGGAATAATCTACATGAGAAAGCAGGATGCAATCGCATAGCTTCATCAACGTGATAAAGGAGAGCGGAAAATGGAATACCGGGTTCTTGGGAAAACAGGTTTAAAGGTCTCCGTGGTAGGGGTTGGCGGTCTTGGCTTTGCAACCAGGGGCAAACTATGCACTCCTGACAGGAATGGACTGCCCGAGATCGTACGGATAATCAACAGGGCGCTCGACCTGGGTGTAAACATATTCGATACCGCCTACGTTTACGGGGGCGGTATTCCGGAAGAAGGTCTCGGCATGGTAATGAAAACGAGGAGAAAAGAAGCCGTGATACTAAGCCGGACCCACGTGTACCAGGTCAGCGACAAGCCGGAAGAGACGGCTGCCTCGCTCGAGACAAGCCTCAGGAGGCTCCAGACTGACACCGTGGACATATACCAGCTCCACGACGTCAGTTCGCCGGAATCTTTCAGAAAGGTAATTGACTGCGGCATATATGACGTCCTCAAGAAGGCGAAGAAGGAAGGAAAAGTCAGGTTCATCGGATTTTCAACTCACGGCGGTTACGAGATTGCCAAGATGATGATCGAGACGGGAGACGTGGATGTCCTCACCGTCTCTTATAACATACTTCACAGGAAGAGGTCTGCCGGAGACAGGGAAAACCTGAGAGAGACATCCGAAAAACTCTTTCCCCTGGCAAAGAAGCATGATATAGGCATTACCGTCATGAAACCTCTTGGCGGAAGCTCACTGATGAGCCCGGACGAGAAAGGAAAGAGCCTTTCCGCCCTGAAGCTTATCCGTTACGTCGTCCAGAATCCCTACGTCCACGCCGTGACCCCCGGAATAGATAACATGGAACAGCTCGAAGAAGATGTCAAGGCGGGCGACCCGGCATACGGACTTACCGGGCAGGATATAAGGGAATTTGAGGAAGAAGCGGGCAAATGGGGAAGCGAATTCTGCCGCCAGTGCGGCTACTGCAAACCATGCCCCCGGGAAATCAATATCCCTGCGGTGCTCAAGAACCTTATGGAATGGCGCAGGACAAGGAAGGAAAGCGTCATTGAATCATACAAGAAGCTGGAGGCCAGGGCGAGCTCCTGCATCGCCTGCAAGGTATGCGAGGAGAGGTGCCCTTACCATCTTCCGATAAGCGGGATGATGTCAGAAGCTTCAGAAGCTTTTGAAAATGTCTGATGATTCATGAGCGGGCAAGGCAGATGAATACGAAGAGGACGTGAACGGAACGCCATTTTTTATCCCGCCTCTAACTATTTCTCCATCTTTCTTTTTTCACCCCCAGGGGTAAATAGAAAGCGTGGATTATATTGAGTATTACCGGTATTATGCCTGCAAAGATTTCAGGCTTTCGCCAGGACCCTCGTTTTTTTAAGCCTCCGGGTGCCTGAGTGCTTATCTGGTGACTGCCGCAAAGTTTTAACGTAGAGAAAGCCCGTTGACGAAGCCCGCAGGGCAAGAGGGATGAGGGGGTTATTTGTTGTTATGTTGGTTCACTCCCCGTTCTTCTCATCCTGTCTTAAAGACCCCCTCACCTCAATCCTCTCCCCCAGAGGAGAGGAAGAAGAACATGCAAGCAACGGAATCTTTTCCTTCTGCCCCTGGTGAAGGAGGATCCGGCTGCCGTTTACAGAGCCGCAGGCATAATGTTTTTCTTGTGTTTGCCGAATTTGTTTTACCCGCTTCCTGATTGACAAAAGGGATTGAAAGTATTAGACTTTTAGGAGTTAAAGCGGCAAATGACGTTTTTAAGGAGAATACAAATGAACCAGGCAGAAAGGATCGACATAAACGGACTCAAGAGGAGAAAACCTCCCTATTTCTATTTCCTCTCTATATGTTTCCTGGCCGTGATCAGTTTTTCGCTCTATACCAAAGGCATCACCATGGGACACATATCAGAAGGAAAATCCTTCGTCAGGTTCTTCGGTATTGTTTTCCTTATACTGGTGATAGCTTCCGTTCTCTCCTTCACCACGGGGATCATAGTAAGGAAGAAGAGGGGGCCCCTGGGCGAGACAAAGATGCTTACCGGTTTCATACATACCCTTGCCGGGCTGGCCATTGTCATCGCCTTCATAGAGAGCATAGGCAAGCTGACCATATTCGGGGTTTTCGGGGCGAGCTTCATGGGACTGCTTCTCGGCTGGTCGCTCCAGGCGCCTGTAAGCGGAATCGCCGCCTGGGTTCTTATAACGCTCAGGAGGCCCTTCAGGATAGGCGACAGGATTCTTTTCTCTTCCCTTGGACTGGTGGGGGATGTCGTGGAGGTAGGATTCATGTACACGGTGCTCAACCAGGTTGGCGGAACGGTGGGAAGCGAGGATGCGAGTGGAAGGAATATCCTTATACCCAACGCCATGCTCTTCAGCCAGGTGGTTATAAATTACACTGCAAGGCACGAGGAACCGTATTCCCTTGATGAGGTCGTATGGCGTATAACCCTCGATTCCGACTGGGACGAGGCGGAAAAAATACTCGTTTCCGCGGCAAGGGAGGTTACCGGCGATATAATAGAGAAGACGGGAAACGAACCGTACGTGAGGGCAGATGTTTATGATTACGGCATATACATGAGGCTAAGATATACTACCCTCGCCACCCAGAGGCCCAGGATATCCCACGAGATAAACAAGATTATATTCAAGGCTTTCCAGAAGAGCTCCATGGTCGATTTTGCCATACCGTACATCTATTCCTACAGAAGCGGAGAAAAGGGGAAACAGGATCCCGGATATCCTGTAAAGTGAGAAATGCTGAATGCTCAGAGAACTGCTTACGCCGGAGATCCGGGAGCTTGTTGAACAGAAAGACTGGCGCACCCTCAAAGACGCCCTTTCCCCGTGGCCTCCCCAGGATATAGTAGAGCTTCTTGAGAGCTTTGAAGATGAGAGCAAGATAATCATTTTCAGGCTTCTTCCAAGAGATCTTGCAGCTGAAGTTTTCAGCGAACTCGACGCGGGCGCCCAGAAGAACCTTCTTCACCAGATGAGCAATGAGCACATCAAGGAAATCTTCCTCGAGATGTCCCCTGACGACAGGACGGATGTCTTCGAGGAACTGCCGTCCGGCGCCACCAAGGAATTCCTAAGCCTTCTTCCTCCCGGAGAGAGAAAGGAAGCTATGGAGCTCCTCGGGTATCCGGAATACAGCGTGGGAAGGCTCATGACCCCGGATTACGTGGCGGTGCGCTCTTCATGGACGGTGGAAGAATCCCTCGATCATGTCCGAAAATACGGAAAGGATGCCGAAACCGTGGATATACTCTATGTCGTGGACGAAAAATGGCACCTTCTCGACGATATCCCTCTCGGCACCCTGATACTCGCCTCTCCTGAGGCGAAGGTTGAATCCATAATGGACAGGGAATTCCTATCCGTGCATGCTTCGCACGACCAGGAAGAAGCCGTGAGATTGATGAAGAAATACAACCTCATAGTTCTTCCCGTAGTGGATTCTCAGAATATCCTTCTCGGGGTCGTAACCGTTGACGACGTGATAGATGTTTACGAAGAAGAAGTTACCGAGGATATTCACAAGGGAGCCAGCGTCATACCGTTCGAGATAAATTATTCCACCATATCCGCCTTTTCCCTTTTCAGGAAGAGGATCGTCTGGCTTCTTTTCCTGGCAATAGCCGGGTTCCTTTCCGGCAACGTTATATCATCGTTCCAGGAAACCCTCGGAGAGGTTATCATTCTTGCTTTTTTCGTGCCCGTTCTTCTGGGCACAGGCGGTAATACGGGGACCCAGTCGGCCACTCTCATTATCAGGGCTCTCGTCACGGGAGACCTGACTCCGAAGAAATGGTTAAGCGTTATCAGGAAAGAAATTCTGGTGGGAGTTTTGCTCGGCCTTTTCCTGGGACTTGTACTATACGCCTGGAGCTTTGCGTGGAAGGGAAGCGGCCGGGTGAGCCTCATAATAGGAATCTCCGTGGCGATAATCGCGGTCTGGGCAAATCTCGTGGGAAGCATACTTCCCATAATCCTGAGAAAGATGAAGCTGGACCCTGCCATTGTAAGCAGTCCTCTGATTTCAACGATAACGGATGTATCCGGACTCCTGATATACTTCACTGTGGCCATGCTGATGCTTTAACCTGCTTTTTATAAAATTATGAAAAGAATAATCAATGAAGAATTAATACTTTTTACGAGTGTTGTAAAGTGGATAATACTGGCTATTTTCATAGGCATACTGGTCGGCCTTTCAACCACTATTTTCCTGAAAACGCTTGACTGGGCTACAAAAACGACTTCAGGATATCGCTACTATTACCTTCTGCTGCCGCTTGCTTTTTTCCTGAGTACCGTCATGGTAAGATATTTTGCTCCCGATGCAGAAGGGCATGGCACGGAGAAAGTGATAGAAGCGGTCCATAAACACTCAGGCAAAATCAGATTTTCAGTCGTCCCGGTAAAGATTCTTGCCACTGTCATAACAATAGCAGGAGGAGGGTCGGCAGGCAAGGAAGGTCCGTCCGCCCAGATAGGAGCGGGGCTTTCTTCTTTTTTTTCAGACCTTTTCAGGTTTGACGATGTCGACCGGAAAAAATTTGTTATCTGCGGCATCAGTGCAGGTTTTGCATCCGTTTTCGGTACGCCCGTGGCGGGAGCAATATTCGGAATAGAAGTTCTTCTTATAGGAGGCATGCTCTACAATGTTTTACTGCCGTCCATTATCGCGGGGATTACAGGTTATTACGTGGCATCTCTTTCAGGAATCAGGTATTTCCGTTACCAGATGGTTTTATCTTCCGATATTCTCGCATTATTTGACAACAACCTGTTGCCCAAGGTTCTTGTTGCCGGACTCTTTTTCGGAATATGCGCTCTTCTTTTTATAGAAACGATGTCGTTCTTCAAAAAGGTCTCGGGGAAAATCCATCTGGATAAATCCAGTAAGGCTTTAATAGGCGGCATTTCCCTGATTCTTCTTACCTTTTTATTCTCACCCGCGTATCTCGGCCTTGGTTCTGAGACCATACATTCGGCGCTTTCAACTCAGGGAGTGAAATTCGCGTGGTATGCGTTTTTGGCAAAGATTTTATTTACCTCTGTCACCTTGAGTTTCGGGGGAAGCGGCGGAGTGATAACGCCCATATTTTTTATAGGCGCTACTTCAGGAGTACTTTTTTCGCACCTGTCAGGGGCTGACCCGAATCTTTTTGCGGCTATCGGTCTTGTCGCTCTTCTTTCAGGGGCCGCAAATACTCCTATTGCCGCAATCATTATGGCCGTTGAGCTTTTCGGCCTGAATATTCTCGTTTATGCGAGCATAGCCTGTGTTATTAGTTTCTTCATTACCGGACATCGCAGTATTTACCCATCTCAGATTCTGAATATGAAAAAGTCTACGTCGATAATGGTGGAATCCGGCGAGGAAGCGGAACATCTAAGGGTATCGCTCCAAAAGAGAGAAAAAAGCCTTATAGGTCTGTGCTGCAGGATTCTGGATAAGATCAGGCATGATGAAAAAAAAGAATAAGGAGGACATGCGGGAAGAATTTCAATTTGATGTCCGGACTTTTTTCTGATTTCAGGATACATGCCGTTTTTTTCATAAATATAGTCCATCCCTATTTTTTTGCCGGGCAAGCACTCCTTCGAGCGGAAGGACGGCATGCCGTGATAGATAAATTTCATAATTCCAGGCTTTTCATCCGTTGAGGCAAGGCCGTACATACGTCTTCCACCAGTGGTGCCCGTTTCTGTGAGAAGAAGGTCTCTGCCGCGAAGTATGGGGAAGAGATCCGAAAGGTTCTTAACGTTATCGGTACAATCGATTGTCTTACGCAGGAGCTCCCATATTCAGGTTGTGCAGGGCCATAACTTTAACCCCTTTTTTCTCAAAGATTATTCCGTCCTCAACAGTTCCGCCTTCATATAAAGCAAAATGGTTTTGATCCCTTTGCCAGAAACCTGTCGAGCCCTTTCCTGAGAGTTTTTATCCATCGTTTTGTTATACGGAATTTTGACAGGGAAAAAAATAGTATATATAATGAATCAAAATTTTACTGCAGAGTTTTCCAAAGGACATTCGTTATGAAGAAATACGTATTTGAGATAGCCGGATGCACAGCATGCGGAGACTGCGTGGAAGAATGCAGGTTCAAGGCTATCGAAATGACAGATAAGGGCGCAGTGATAGACCAGGCAAAATGCAGATCCTGCGGCATGTGCTACGAGGCATGTGCGCACAGCGCGGTGCACAGGAAGGAGACTCAAGGGTCTTCTTAACCTGGCCCTGTACATCAAGCCCGCTCATTCCAGAAAGAGATTGAACAAAAAAAAGGAGAACGGAGAAGATGGAAAAGCAATATAGGGATGGAAAGATTCTTCAACCGGAACGGCTTCTTGAACTGGACGGCGAGTATGATGTCATAGTGGCAGGCGGAGGCATAGCAGGCACGGGTGCGGCCATTGCGGCTGCCGGCAGCGGATGCAAAACCCTCCTGGTGGAAAAAGAAACGGCGCTGGGAGGACTTGCCACCATAGGGCTTGTAAACATACCCATGGATCACCTCTCGAGCATAGGGAAGGATATGTACCGGGAGCTTGAAGCCGTGGACGGACTCAGGCGGAAGAATTCGGATCCCGAAAAGCATAAGCTCGTGCTTGACCGCATGGTTCTCAGGACGGGATGCAAGGTCCTTTTCGATACCTACGTGGTTGATTCCATAATGGAGAAGGACAGGATTTGCGGCGTCGTCGTGGAGAGCAAGGCAGGAAGGAAAGCCATTCTCGCAAAGCGGGTGATAGACTGTTCCGGGGATGCCGATGCCGCTTATTTTGCCGGTTGCGGCTACTCCGTGGGACGGGCAAAGGACGGCCTGACCCAGGCCTGTTCCACCGAGTTCAGGCTTGGAGGCGTCGACATGGACCTATACAGCAATTCCGGGTTCCAGGGCGAGAATCCAAGGTGGGTCAAGGTTATAAGGAAGGCCCTTGAAAACGGTGACCTTCCCTACATGATAGAGAACCATCTGAATTGGATGACCAGGGTTCCAGGCAGGCCCGAGAACTGCGGAAAGGACGAGGTCAGCATATGCATGGCCCACTCCCGCAACTGCCATCCCCTCGACAACCACGACCTTACCAGGATGTATATCGAGGGTCGCGAACAGGTTGACATACTTTGGAAATTCATAAAGAAATACGTGCCAGGATTCCAGGATTCCTATGTCATAGATACGGGGACGCTTCTGGGTGTCAGGGACACCAGGAGGATAACCGGTGAATACGTTCTTTCCTCCGGGGATCTTGCCAGCCACAGGCATTTCAATGATGTGGTGGCGATAAGCCGCCACGGTTACGACATACATAATCCCGACAACGTGGGTAACATAAAGTTCGTTGAGCTGGAAATCAAGGGAGAAAAGAGGTTTGTAATATACAAGAAAGCCACCATTGCGGCAACCCTTATTGATTTCCCCGAAGGCGACGTGCCGCCGGGCGGTGTCTCTGTTCTCTGCGATATCGAAGGGCGCACGGGAGACGATATGAAGTTTCCAGATCCCGTTTTCCACGACATACCTTACCGGTGCCTTGTCCCTTTGAAGGTTGAGAACCTTCTTGTTGCAGGAAGGTGCCTCTCTTCCGAATTTGAAGCCCAGGCAGGAACCCGCCTGATCATGTGCTGCATGGCAATGGGTGAGGCAGCGGGCCTCGCCACGGCAATGTCTCTCAGGGAAGGCGTGGCTCCGAGGAAGATAGACGTGAAACGCCTTCAGAAAATGCTTCTCGAACGAGGTTGCGATCTCGGCCAGGATTACAGGGAAATAAAGGCGTAAGGTTTCAGGATGCCACCAGTTTTTTGTAGTGGCCGGGTATTTCGAATATTCCGCCGCTGGTTCTGTAGAAATCTTCCCCGAGCCGGAATATGCCGTTCCGGGGGCGGATCCATTCCGAACCGGCCATGGGATGGCGCGCAAGGAGGTCTTCCCAGTTCCTGTAGTTCTGGTGACCGTTGGATTCGAGAACGGGAATCCTGAAGCCCTTGTAAGGCTTAAGCCTGCACGCGAGGTTCTTATTCCATTCCAGCAGGGGAGGGATCACCGTCAGGTCTGCGCAGAAGTATTCCATGCCGTTTTTCTCTGCTTCTTTCAGGATTTTGAGGGTCATGCTAAGGGTTTTCGCTATGGGTTTCAGGGCAACTCCCCTGTAGCCCATCTGGGCCCTGAGAAGGGTGTCCTTATCGGTGTGTGCGCTTTCGTCCGCCACTATCCTTACAGGGTAATCCCCCACCTCCGCTTCAATTTCTTCCGGGAAAGGTTCCTCTATGATTGCCACCTGTTCGAGCGCCCCTATGGAGTCGATGAAATCAATGAGTTTCCAGAGCCTTTCCCTGCTGTCGTACCTTCCGTTGGCGTCGAAGTAGTAAGGTATTTTCCCGTTGTCCGTGTATTCCGTACGTTTTCCGGAAAACCTCGAGTGTATGCTCCTTATCCTTTCCATGTCCCATTCGAGCATCCGTGCCCTGTCGCCGTCATTGGACGGATCAGATCCTATTTTTATCTTCAGGGCGAAGAAACCCTCGTCTATCGATCTGCCGATCTCCTCGGGAGGGACACCGTAAGACACAAGGGGTATGCAGGCAACTTCCGGATGCCTGTAGGCCAGGGGAGCCCGGTATTCTTCGGGTATCATTTCATAAAAGCCGGATTTGCCGTTTTCCATCGCGTAAAGGCCCCACAACGCGTTGTCGAGGGCAACCAGGGAGTTGAGGGTAAAAGTTTTCCTGAGGTTTTTCCTGTTGGTAATCCTGCATGCAAAGGAATGCACCTCGTCAAGGATTTCTTCCTGTGCCTCTATGGGATTGCCCGTCTCCATGCCGAGAAGCATCCTCGATGCGTACTCAGTGACGGAAAACATGGCGGCGTTTCCACCCGCCTGGCTCAGGGACGAAAAGACCCCCGCATCCGACCAGAGGATGCTCTGAGTTCCAAGCCCCAGGGCAGAAGATGTTCCGCTTTCGGCGAGTAACGCCGTCTGCCACAGGCTGCTCAGGTACCCGCCCTTGAATCCGAGGGGCGTCTTTAGAGGTTCTATCTCGAAGTTGAGGTTAACCTTTTTCAGTTTCATGTTTCTCTCCGTTGTGAAAGGTTTCTGGACAATGGGCCGCCGTTAATGTAAAATTATTCCACAAAATGGAAAATATTCAAAATTACAGGGTACTCACAAGCTTTGCGTTCGGTGTCATCTCGTTCTTCAGCCCGTGCATACTTCCTCTTATTCCCGTATACCTTTCCTGCATTACCGGCATCTCGGCAGAGAACCTCAGGAAAAATGCCGGGAGCTGCAGGACCGTGATATCGGCTCTCTTTTTCGTTTTCGGTTTCACCCTTACGTTCACTCTCATGGGGGCATCTGCCAGCTGGATAGGCAAAATCATTTTTGCAAGGCAGGAAGCCGTCAGGATAGCGGGAGGGATACTGGTTATACTCTTCGGCCTGCATCTTGCGGGTATCCTGAAAATAAAGACACTTTACCGGCAGAAGACCTTAAACCTTCCGGGAAAGTTTTCCGGACACCCGGGGGCCTTTATCATGGGACTGGTTTTTGCATTCGGGTGGACTCCCTGCGTGGGGCCGGTTCTTGCTTCCATACTGACCATGGCTTCAATGGAAGAAACCGTTGCCAGGGGAATGGCGCTTCTCTTCTTCTACGGGATTGGTATCGGGGTTCCCTTCGTGATAACGGCCCTCATCCTTGAACGGGCCCTCATTTTTTTCGGCATTGTGAAAAAGCATTATGCCGCCGTACAATTAACGGCGGGCCTTCTTCTGGTGGCTATGGGTATTCTTCTTCTCCTGGACAGGCTCAGGTTTCTCGTTCCCATGTAAAGGCTACTTCTTTCTCACGGGGACAGCCTTGAGGTAACCTGTTTCCGGAAGTTTCCCGGCAAGAGGAGCGGCATATTGAATGAATGCCCCTGTGACATAGTTCGATTCCCTGTTGATATATGCCGCAGGCATGCTGCGGGTCTTTTTGGCCACCTTGTTCAGAGGCACCCTTTCGTAAAATACGGAATATTTCTTTCCCGGTTTTCTCCTGATGGCTATCGAACCGTCGAAATCTCCTGAAAGAGCCTGCCTGACAGCCAGCTTCCCGACCTCGAACGCCTCAACGGCATCAATTTCGGAATATATGCCCGGAAAAGACCTCTGCAGGTATCCGAAAGTATCGGCTCTCACCCTGCTGACCTTCAGCTCGGTTTTTATCATGTCAGCAAGCAGGTCGCCCAGTATGCCGGAACCGCTGAGCTGGACATTCCCGTGGGTATCCACTTCCTTGATGTACTTGGAAGCTATGGGTTCTCCTTTCTCGTCCGAGATGCCTTCCGATACGGCTATGAGGCATCTTCCATACCTTGAGCATGTCTTATCGACGTCCCGGAGGAAAGATTCTTTAGAGAAAGGCCTTTCCGGGAAGTATATGAGGTGCGGACCGTCTTCTTCCCTTGTCTTTCCCAGGGCCGCGGCCGCCACCAGGAAACCTGCGTGCCTTCCCATCACGACATCTATCTTGACGCCGGGAAGCGACCTGTTGTCAAGGTTGTCTCCCATCATTGCCATTGCCACGAACCTTGCCGCGCTTCCGTATCCCGGGGTATGGTCGTTCTCAAGAAGGTCGTTGTCTATGGTCTTCGGGATGTGAAAACACCTGAATTCGTAACCGACCTTCTTCGCGCTTTCGTTGAGGATGTTTGCTGTTTCGGCGGAGTCGTTTCCGCCAATGTAGAAAAAATACCTCACGTCATATTTTTTAAGCATTGAAAAAATCTTCCCGCAGTCATTCTCGTCAGGCTTTTTCCTGACGCTTCCGAGCGCTGCGCAGGGGGTGACAGCCACCCTTGAAAGATTAGGGAGAGTCTCTTTTTTCAAATCTACGAACCTTTCTTCCATGATGCCTTTTATCCCGTTGAGGGAACCGAAAATATTTTTAATCACGGGATGTTTCCTGGCTTCCAGGACGGCTCCCACGAGACTCTGGTTGATAACCACGGTGGGACCCCCGCTCTGGGCTATCATCATGTTACCCTTAAGAATTACTTTCATTGTCTGCCTCCCGCTGGCTGTGAAGGTTCTGCCAAACCTGTTTTGAGCAGAGCCTGTATCAGAATATACTCCTGCCTTATTTGCCTTAATAAAGAAAAAGAATGAAATAACTCAGAAAAGCTGCTATGAAAACGTTTGCAATGGCAAGCGTGATAAGCTGGAGAAAAAGCCTGTCCTTCTCCCTGCCGGAGCCTGCGGCCGCCATGGCTAACGCCCCGAGAGTTGAAAAAGGTGATATGGATACCAGGTGAGAGCCTATGACTATTGAAGAAACCAGAGGCTCGGGCCTTACCAGCCATCCGGTTTTTGCGGCGACTCCGGTAACGGTGGGTATAAGCGTTGGCATCACGACCCCTGAAGCGCTTGAAAAAAGTGACATCAAAGCGCCGAGAAAAGCCATTATGGGACTTGCCGTATTCTTTCCCGTAAACCTGCTGAGCCAGTTTATGACTATATCCGTGCCGTGGGTTTCATTCACGATACTTATCATAGTAGCCACTCCGCAGACCAGCATGATGGCTGACCAGGGTATATGAGAAAGGGCTTCCTTCTCGGTGGTTACCCTGAACAGGAGAAGGCATCCTGAAGCAAGAAAAGCGGTCAGGGCTATATTCCCTCCGGCAATGATGCCCAGCACCGCAAGCGCCGTAATCGCCATGGTGATCTTCTGCTCCCTGGTAAACGGAACGGCATGGTTGTCCTTGTGCAAGGGATTTCGGGGTATCCTGTATCCTCTTGAAAGGATGTAGGTAACGATGCCGCACAGGGTTGATACGGCTATCATGTCGCGAAAAACCGTGGCGGAGACATACAATCCTTCCTGCCTGGCAAGGTTCTGGGCAATGATCCCCGTGGGGGCTATGGGTGACAGACCGCCTGCATTGGCTCCCAGTATTACCATGGATGTCATCAGAAGGTAGGAGATCTTCTCCTCCCGCGCCATTGCTATCGCCAGTGGCATCATCATCGCCACCATGGCTATGTTTCCCGGCCCTACGGCGGCCATCAAAGCAGTAACAATGAATATAAGAAGCGGAAGAAGCCTTACGTGGCCCTTAAGGGCGTTGACTGATTTTTCAACGACCCTGTTCAGGGTTCCGTTTGCGGCCGAAATTCCGAAAAGCAGGCTCATGCCGAAAAGCATCATGAAAAGGTTGGTCGGCCAGCTTAAAACTATTTGCTTGGAATCAATCCCTGCCAGCATTCCTGTCAGGAAAGCCATGCCGATTGCCAGAAGTCCTGTGTTTACCTTTGTAAGGACACCGGCGACTATTGAAACGACAAGCCCCAGAAGACTCAGTATGGACGGATTCATATTGCCCTCTCTCTTATTTAAAAATTAAATTCTATTATTTTACAACAAGGTGGCGAAGACTTCAAGGGGGAGGAAGCTTTTCGTGGCAGGAATCAAATCCCAGGCTGAGGGAAATGCGGACAGGAAGTTCAAGCGGGAAAATCAAGGGACTGAGTTATCCGTGTTTATATTTTTTATACTGTGCGGCCTGGTGCATGAACGATTCCAGCCTCAGTTCCGCATTTGCCTGCTCCAGCCCGTCGTATGCCATTGAAAGGAAAGGGATATTCCCGTTTTCTTCCTGGAATCTCTTGAATACTGCCCCTGCTATGGTTCCGGGAAGACAGGTGAAAGGCATGACGTTTATTATCCCAGAGACCCCCTTCTCCACGTAGTCCCTGGAACGCCCCATGCTAAGGGCAGCTTCTCCAAACCATCCGGGAAGGTAAGGAGAAGAATATTCCCATATCCTGGATATGGAAGGTTCATCGTTCGTGGCCTGGTTCCTGCCAGCGGCCATTCGTAGAATTTTCTCGTCCCTTTTCTGGATATATCCCGTCAGCAGGCTTACCAGCAGGGAGATGTATCGTCTCTGGATAAGAGCGTGCATGCTTACGGTCCTGTTGACATGGAGGAACCATTCGGATATTGAAGCAAGCCAGACCTCTGCCCCGAGATCCTCCATCTTCCTGACGATATGGTTGTTGCTGAATTCGTTGGACCTTATGAATATTTCACCCACTATACCAACGGCTGGTTTGTCTCCCAGGCCGTTGGTCCTTACCGATTTGAAAAGGCGGGCGGCTTTTTTCAGCGCTTCCGAAGGGTTCTTCCCCGATTCGATTGAACCAAGGACCATGTGAAGGGATTTTTCATACACCATGTCGGTTTCTCCGCGATCCACCTCGTAGGGACGGATTCTTCTCGACATGTCTCCCAGAAGATCTATTGCCACGACTCCCCGCCACGTGTTGCGGAAAACGCTCTTACCGCAGACCTTCAGCTCCTTATGAAGGCTGTTTACCTGGTTGGGCGAAACTATGGGAACGTCATCATAACCGAGGCTGTCAAGGATTATCCTCTGGAGCCTGTTGTACTGTCCGAATCTGCACGGCCCCATCGTGGAAGGCATGAAGAATATGGATTCAGCAGGCTTGAAACCGGGGCTTTTAACTATCCTTACCATATCTCCGGTGGTTATAATGCATGGATAACATTCCTTGCCGCAGGTGAACTTTCTTCCAATCTCAAGGGTTTCATCGTTCGATTCCGGGAAGATCTCCGCCTCCATCCCTTCCGCCCTGAGGGCGGATGAAAGTGCGTGGGAAGTATCCCCCATGTAAGGGATGTAGAACCTTCTTTTATTCCCGGAGGTTGAAAATCCTGCGTAGGCCTTCCTGGCCTTGCCCGGAGGTGAAAACGTATCATGGGCATTCCTTATGCTGTCCATGAAAGCCTCGCACCTTGTAACGGCTCCAACGTCGGCGCTGTGTTCGTCAACCTCCATTTCAAGGAAAGGTTTCCCCTTCATCTTTTCCCTGAAAAAATGGAGGATGAAAGAATCCGGCCCGCAGCCAAAATTCGTAATGTAGAGGCACTGGAGCCTGTCATGCTTCCTGATCAAATCCGCCGCCGCCATGATCTTCTGGCCGCAACTCCAGTACATTGACGGCCATTCCTCCGATATGTCAACCTCTTCGAGGGGGAGAAAGTCAAGCGGTATGGGATATGCCCCCACGGATCTGAGGATCTCCGGAAGGTTAAGATTTATCCCAGGATCGCAGCCGTTATAGGACCTTGAAACAATCACCACGGGCACCCTGTCGGGTGGAAGGGAGGCCAGTATTTCCCTGCCTCTCGATTTCATCCTTTCCCGGAATTCTGCAAGCGCACGGTACCCGGCTTCGATTGCCTTGAGAGTCAATCTCTTGCTGCTGCCGAGTTCTTTTCCCAGGGTTATCAGCCTTTCCGAGGCGTACCCTTTCCCCCACCCGAAGGCTATGACAGGGTTCAGCAGTTTTGTTCCACTGCTTTCGAAATCAAACGCTGATTTTGATACGAAGGGAAGTGTCTGGACATAGGGGCAGTTGAAGCTCTGTTCCATGTTAGGGCTCTTCTGACCGGTGTTTACGATCATTGGAAGAAAGATGTAATCCACCTTTTTCCCGAGAAGGTTTGAAATATGGCCGTGGGCAACCTTCACGGGAAAACATGTTTCTTCAACTACGGAGTCAAGCCCGGCCCTGACGATATTTTTGCTGGTTCTGTCCGAAAGGATTGTCTCGAATCCGAGAGAGTCGAAGAAGGCTTCCCAGAACGGGTGGATGTCGTAAAATATGAGGGCCCTGGGGATACCTATCCCAGGCCTTCCTTCCCTTTTTTCCCCATGCCCCTGTAAAAGGAACTTATCCCTTTCCTCGAAAAGATCCGGGAGAGAGTCCTTCTTTACCCTGGGTGAATCAACGTTATATTTTTCGCATCTGCTGCCGTAGTAAAGGGGCTTGTTTCCCCGGGTCCTGACCTCCCTTATTTCGCAGTGGTTGGGGCAGCCGCTGCACTCGAAGGAGGATAGCTCGTAACTTGCTTCCGACACCTCGTTCCATCCCTTGAACCGGCTTGCCGGCCACCTGCCCGATTCTGCCCTTGCCAGGAGTGCCGCTCCTATGGCTCCGGTAACCTCGTTGTAAGGAGGAACTGTAATCTTTTTACCCAGTATCTTTTCGAAAGCAGCCACCACGCTCCTGTTCAGGGCAACGCCTCCCTGGAAGAATATCCTTTCACCTATCTTCTTTCTTCCCACGACCCTGTTAAGGTAATTGCTGGCTATGGAGTAAGATAGCCCCGCGCATAGGTCTTTTGTTTCCGACATCATCTGCTGGTGGTGGACAATGTCTGTCTCCATGAATACCGTGCACCTTTCCCCCAGCTGGACCGGGCTCGCAGAGGAGAAGGAGAGACTGGCAAATTCTTCTTTAATGTTTATGCCAAGCCTTTCAGCCTGTTCTTCAAGGAAGGAGCCCGTTCCCGCTGCGCAGACCTTGTTCATCTCGAAGTCGACTATTGCACCCTTGTCGATGCTTATATACTTTGAATCCTGTCCTCCTATCTCGAATATGGTATCAACGGAAGGGTCTGTCCGGATGGCGGCCGTAGCCTGCGCCGTGATCTCGTTCTTGACCATGTCGGCTCCGACGAAATCCCCCGTAAGGTACCTGCCGGAACCCGTGGTGCAGACTCCCCTGATGATTGTAACGGCGGCAACCTCTTCCCCCACCTCCCGTATTCCCCTTTTCACGGCTTCTATGGGTCTTCCTCCCGTGGGCAGATATCTCCAGCTCATCATCCTGCCTTCACTGTCGAGAGCCACGACGTTGGTGCTTAGCGAACCGACGTCTATTCCAAGAAAAGCCTCTCTCTTTTCTCCGGGAGAAACTTTTGCGGGAGACGGTGTTGCAATGCTGTATCTTCCTTCTTCCCGTGCGGGAGGCGAGAGGGGTTCCATTCCCTTTGCTGCCTCCCGTGGTTTTTCAAGGTACTCTTCGAGCTTTTCCGTGCCCGAGAATCGCATGCCCGATCCTTCGGAAAGCAGGGCCGCCCCTATGGCTCCCATAAACGCGTGGTGGACGGGTATGATGAATTCATCTCCCGGCATAGAAAGTATCTCCCTGAAAGCCCTTTCCATCCCGGAGTTGTAAGCCACGCCCCCGTGGAACGAAACGGCCGGCTTCAATTCCTTTCCCCTGCATATGTTGCTCCTGAATGTCCTGGCAAGCGCAAAACAGAGTCCCGCGACTATATCATAATCCGGGGTGCCCTGTTGCTGGAGGTGTATCATGTCAGTCTTTGCAAAGACGCTGCACCTGCCGGCTATACGGGGAGGTTTCACGGATTTCATTGCCAGCTCTCCGAATTCTTTTTCTATGGATACCCCCATCCTGCTTGCCTGCTGGTCAAGAAAAGAACCGGTTCCGGCTGCGCAAATGGTATTCATGGAGAAGCCTTCCACTTCCATTTTTTTCCTATCGCCGTCATACCTGACCATTATCATTTTGGCGTCCTGTCCGCCTATGTCTATTATGGTCCTGGTATCCGGATGGAAATGGCCGGCGCTTCTTGAATGGGCCACGATTTCGTTGATGAAAACTGCGTTTAGAAGGGAGGCCGCAAGCTTTCCGCCGGAGCCTGTTGTCCCTGCGGTTGATATATCCCCGGGGCGGTATAAGGCCAGGAGTTTCTTCAGTGACCTGAGCAGAGTTGCCGCAGGAAGCTCCTTTATCCTCGAATAATCCTCGAAGATAACCCTGCCGTTTTCGAGAAGAACGGTATTAACGCTGACAGAGCCTATGTCTATCCCCATGCTCAGTTTTTTTTCAGCCATACATTTATTGTACACCTTATGACATGTTTAAAGAAAGGGAATGCAGTTTAATCCCGGAATATTTTACGACCGAACCTGGCGGCACAGTTCCATTTTTAAATTGACCTCAAAAGTTTTCCCAAGTATAATAGGGTATTTCAAAAGCATTGGCATGGGGGAAAAATGAAAACCATCTCTAAAGCGATTGCTTTCCTTGCCCTTTCTTTCACTCTCTTTTTACCGGCCTTCCTTGAAGCTGATCCCCGTCCTACCGGAGTCCGGCCCATGACACAGGAGGAGGAAGCCCGCATACGTCCCAGGATGTTCCGCATAACCCGGCCCCGTGGTACAGCGAAAGGCACACTTCCGTCTTCATGTAAAAATATCACCCATCTGCCGGTAGTGACAAGCCAGGGACAGCTTGGCAGCTGCGCGGCTTACGCCACCTGCTACTATATGAAGACCCACCAGGAGGCAAAAGAAAACGGATGGGTGCATCCGGATCCTTCCGTCAATCCCGAAAGGATCGCAAGTCCGGCGTGGGGTTACAACATAGCTCCCCGTGTACCCGCTTTTGGCGACCTTGCAGTCAGCCACTACGTTGTCGCGGATTATATATGCGAATACGGAATAGCCAGCTTGGCGGAGATGCCTTATAACCCACTTTACGCTGAATACGACTGGGAAGGCTGGCCATCGGAAGAAGCTTGGAAACGGGGCATAGAATGGAGAGGACGGCAGGCAGGGGTCATTGTCATACATACGCCGGAAGGCGTGGATGCTTTGAAGGAATACCTTGCAGGTGGAAATGTCGCGGTTATCACCACTCACGTATTTTCCAATTTTGATGCGTATCCCTATGGAGAATATACGAACAATGAAGTTTTATATCATTATACCGAGGTGGGTTACAGGGGCGGACACGCTCTTACAGTGGTGGGTTATGATGATAATAGAGAGTATTATGACAGCATCGAAGACAAGGTAAAAAAGGGCGCTTTTTTATGTGTGAATTCATGGGGCACAGATTGGGGCGTGTATGAACCTGACATGGGTTCAAAAGGATTTATCTGGCTGCCTTATGATTTTTTCATTCAGAAAAAAAACGGAGACCCTGACGCTCTTATCATCGTTGACAGGGTTAACTACAAGCCTGAACTTTTTGCCACGATAGGCATTAATCATACGAGAGGAAGAAAACTGATTGCCCAAATATACGCAGGGCAGAAAGATTCTCCCGGATACCCTGTCCAGAATCCCCAATGGGTGAAAGACGCCCTGCCCGTAAGCAATGACTACCCTCTCGAAGACAGCCGCATTGTAATAGACCTGACCGATTACGCTCATCACGAGAACCTTTCCTGGTACCTTGAGGTTTTCCATCTCCAGATGTATGCAGGAACCGGAGAAATAAACTATTTTGGCGTTCAACAGGCAGATAACCTTCCGGTGGTTTCTCCCGATGCTCCCGTGGAGCCCGAGATAAACTGGTACATCTGGTTGAAAGCGGGAGTTTTTTCTGATGCCGGGGAAACTTTTAACGGGCTGCGTACAAGAAGGGGAGGGGTGGCATGGGCGGATTTCAACAGGGACGGTGTTGCAGACCTTCTTGTCACGGGGTTCAACTGGAAGACCGGGAACGCGGTGACATCAACGCTTCTTTTCATAAACAAAGGTGACGGGACTTTTGAGCAGGGAGTAACCGGAAACCTTCCCCAGCTGGGCAACGGCCTACTTGCCGTTTCCGATTTTGACAACGACGGGTATCCCGATGTTGCCATACATGGAGACATACCGGGTGATACATGGCAAAGAATAGCAAAGGTCTACCGGAACAACGGCGACAATACGTTTACAGACACGGGAGTTGTTCTTCCCGTTGAGGAGATAAACAGTCTTTCCTGGGCGGATTATGATAACGACGGCAGAACCGACCTTGCAGTGAGCGTCGGAAGCCAGATATACGGGGTTTTAGGGGAGCTTTACCTCTATCGGAATTTGGGAAACGGTAATTTTTCAACCGTTATTCATCCCATAGAGGCT